>WNFC01000404.1_pt1 | contig 54271 bp, 45 predicted proteins | sample 5400541 | NCBI WGS metagenome assembly WNFC01 (sample SAMN13153342, study PRJNA577476) | soil metagenome | isolation source: 120 cm saprolite under Douglas fir tree site 2 hole 2 replicate 1 | place: USA:California | collected 2015-04-18
GCGGACGGACTCATCTCGGGCATGCGCAAGGGCGCGGCGTACTTCGATCTCTCGACCAATTCGCCCGCGCTCATCCGGCGCCTCCACGCCCTCTTCAAGGACAAGGCGCTGCATCTCCTCGACGCGCCGGTGAGCGGAGGCCCCAAGGGCGCCAGGACGCGCAAGCTCGCCCTCTGGGTCGGCGGCGACAAGGAAATCTACGACCGCTTCAAGCCCGTGCTGGACGCGATCGGCGACCAGCCTTACTACGTCGGGCCCATCGGAGCCGGCTCCGTCGCCAAGCTCGTGCACAACTGCGCGGGCTATGCCATCCAGACCGCGCTGGCCGAGGTCTTCACCATGGGCGTCAAGGCGGGCGTGGAGCCCCTCGGCCTCTGGAAGGCGGTGCGGCAAGGGGCGGGCGGCCGTCGACGCACCTTCGATGGCCTCATCGATCAGTTCCTGCCCGGCACCTTCGAGCCGCCGGCCTTCAGCCTCAAGCTGGCCCACAAGGACGTTTCGCTGGCCACCGCGCTCGCACGCGAGCTTGGTGTGCCCATGCGCCTGGCCAATCTCGCCCTCGACGAGCTGACGGAAGCGCTCAATCGTGGATGGGGCGCGCGGGATTCGCGGGTCGCCATGCTCCTGCAGGAAGAGCGCGCCGGCGTGAAGATCGCCGTACCCCCCGACAAAATTCAGGAAATCATCAAGCAAGACGCATAAAAGACGAGAACACTTGAGTCAGGACGTCATCAAGCAAGACACATTGAGATCTGAACACCTTCCTCGGGCCTTCCCGGTGGGGGGGTGTCGGGGGAGGAGCGGCGATCGCTCCCCCCTGACTCATAGGCAAGACGTGTCGGGGATTGCAGTGTGAGGTGCAGCCGAAGGCGAGCCGAGCCAACCCTTGTCAAGGCCGGCGCTCGCTCCCCCCTGACTCAAACAGGAGCCAGACATGACGCATGCCGGTGTCGCCAGCGCGCACGGATTGAGGCAGGTGGGGTACTTCGATTGCCCGGGCGGCGGCCAGGTCGTCGTCGACCGCGAGGTCGCCTACATCGCGCACATGAAAGCACCGCACGGCACCACGCTCGTCGACGTGAGCGATCCCGCCTCGCCCAAGCAGCTCGCCACCCTCGAGGTTCCCGCGGGCACGCACTCGCACAAGGTCCGCGCGGCCAACGATCTCATGCTCGTGAATCGCGAGGCCCAGCCGGCCCACCGGCCGCCCGCCGGCGCGAAGGGTGGGCTCGGGATCTACGACGTCTCGGATCCGAACCGTCCCCGCGAGATCACCTTCTGGGCCTCCGGCGGCTCGGGAGTCCATCGCTTCACCTTCGACGGCCGCTACGCCTACCTCTCTCCCGAGATGGACGGGTACGTTGGCAACATCGTGTTGATCCTCGACCTCGCCGACCCGAGCCGCCCGCAAGAGGTGGGCCGCTGGTGGATGCCGGGGCAATGGACGGCGGGAGGCGAAACGCCCTCGTGGGAAGGCCGACAACACCGCTGCCACCACCCGATCCGCCTCGCCAATCGCCTCTATGTCAGCTACTGGCACGGGGGCTTCGTCATCCTCGATATCGAGGATATGGCCAAGCCCACGTTCGTCTCCGGGCTCGACTGGAGCCCGCCCTTCATCACTCCGACGCACACGGCGCTGCCCGTGCCTTTCCCTCTTCACGGCCGGCGCGTGATGATGGTGGCGGACGAGGACGTCGCCAAGCTCGAGCCGGGATCGCCGTCCTTCCTCTGGATCGTGGACATCACCGACGAGCGGCGCCCCACCCCGTTCGCGAGCTTCCAGGTTGCGGGCATCGACGGCAGCCCCCAGCCTGAGTTCACCGGGTGCCATCAGCCATGCGAGCGCGTGACCGGACCCGAGATCCCCGTGGCATGGTTCGCCCACGGCCTCCGCATCGTGGACATCGCCAACCCGCACGCGCCGCGGGAGGTTGCCCATTTCCTCCCGGAGCCCCCGGACGGCTCGGCGCGCGTGTCGAGCAATGACGTGGAGGTGGACGACCGCGGGCTCCTGTATCTCATCGACCGGGGGCGCGGGCTCCACATCCTAGAGCGCACCTGAAGCTGGCGCGAGCGGGCGCCCGGCGTCGCCTCGTCCGCCGAACGGTCTCATTCAGCGCGTAGTTAGCGACTACCGCGCCCTCCGCTCGTCTCCGCGCCGACCCTCCGTTAGCGGCCTCACACTGCCGAACACCTTTGTATAGGTGGCCTGCAGCCGCCAGGGGACGGAGGGCTGAGACTCCGGCCTAGGCCCCTCGAACGGGGGCGGAGGGAGCGGGGCGTGTCGAGCGCGGAAGCGAAATCCACCGAGAGCAAGCGCCCGCGCGCGTCCGTCCTGGCGCGGCTCAAGGCCCTCGCGACGGCGATCCGCATCGCCATCCCCGAAGGCTCCCAGCTCCCGCTCACGGTCTGGCGCCAGCGCCATCGCGGCATCCTGGCCTTGCTCTGGCTTCAGGCGATAGGGATCACGTGCTTTTCCCTTTACCGACAAAATGGCATCGTCCACAGCCTGGGGGAGGGCGCGATCATCGCGGCCGCCGCCCTCGTGGCCTCCCTTCCCTTGCGCCCGCGGACCGTGCGAGCCTCCGTGGCCGCCTTCGGCCTCATCGCGTCATCGGCCGTCCTCGTCCATCTCTCCGGCGGCTATATCGAGTTCCACTTCCATTTCTTCGTGATGGTCGGGCTCTTGGCCCTCTACCAGGAATGGCCGCCCTTCCTGGTGGCCATCGCCTTCGTCCTCTTCCATCACGGCGTGGTGGGAGTCCTCGACCCGTCCTCTGTCTACAATCACTCCGCCGCGCTCGCTCACCCCTGGCGGTGGGCCGCCATCCACGCGGTCTTCATCGCGGCGATGAGCATCGTGTGCCTGATCACCTGGCGGGTCAACGAGACCACCCATGCTCTCGCCAAGCTCCTCCTGAAGTCGGCGGGGGAGGGCATCCTCGGGCTCGATCCCGCGGGTCGTGTGACCTTCATCAATGATCCGGCCGTGGCCCTCTTCGAATGGAGCGAGAGGTCGGTAATCGGTCAGCCGCTCCGCCGGCTTCTGCCCGTGGCCGCAGGCGGGGAGACAGGGCTCGAGGCCGCGATCCTGGAGGGTGGAGCGACCCCGCGCGCGGGCGAGGCTGATGTTGCGACGATCGGGCGGCACCACGGTGCCCGTCGAGTATGTCCGCACGCCCATCATCCGGCGAGGGAAGACCGTGGGGACCGTGGTGGTGCTCAAGGACGTCACCGATCGCCACCGCCTCCTCGAGCAGTCCGAGCGGCGCCGCCGGACCGCCGTCGGGCTCGCCGAGGTCGGCCGGCTCATCTCCCGGTCCCTGGATCCTCAGGAGGTGAGCCAGCGGATCGTTGACAGCATCACGACCCTGCTGTCGGCGCGCGCGGCTGCCCTCTACCGACAGGACCCGGAGACGGGCGATCTGGTCGTCGTGGCGACTTCACGCGAGTCCGCCCCCGCCTATGACGGGGTGCTCCCCCTGCCTGCCAGGATCGGCGCCGTCGGACTGGCGGTGCACGAAGGTCGCGCCATTGTCACCCCGGATGTCCTGGACGATGCGCGGATCCAGGTCACGGCGGACTTCCGGTACCGCGTGGAGAAGGCCGGAATCCAGGCGGTGCTGGCGGTTCCCCTCCTCGTTCAGGGGCAAGTGATCGGCGCCCTCGGCGTCGGCGATCGGGCCGGGCGGGATTTCGATGCCGACGACGTCCGGACGGCCGAGGCCTTCACGGATCAGGCCGCCATCGCCATCGAGAATGCCCGCCTCCACCGGGAGACGGAAGAACGGCTCGGGCAGAGCGAGACGCTGCTCAACGTGGCGCACGAGGTCAGCGGCACCATGGACATGACCGAGATGATGCGACGGGTCGCCCGGGAGATGGGCCGCGCCCTCGGCGGGGACATGGCGGGTGTCTTCCTGGCCGACGCCGACCATACGCAGCTTCGGCCCATCGCGGGATACCACGTCCCCAAGCATCTCGTGGCGGAGTTCATGACGTATGCCATCCCCCTGAAGGGACATCCCATCCTGGAGGAAGCCTGGAGGCTGCAGCGCCCGGTTGCGCTCGACGACGTGCCAGGTGACTCGCGCGTCGATCGCGACTCCATCAGACGATTCCCTCACCGCTCGAGCCTCTTCTGTCCCATGAGCGTTCAGTCCGAGCCCATCGGGGGCATCTTCGTGGCCTGGCTCGAGCAGGGCCATCGCGTCACCTCGGCAGAGCTGCGCCTCGTCGACGGTATCGGCCGTCAGGCGAGCATCGCGCTGACCAACGCGCGCCTCGTGGAGGAGCTCAAGACCCGGCAGGCCCGCCTGGAGGCCCTCCTGGCCGTGGACCGCGAGCTCTCGCGGATCCAGCCCGTCGAGTCGCTCCTCACCGGTATCGCGGAGGCCTGCGGCCGTGTCTTCGGTGCGAGCTCGGTTAGCTTCCGCCTCGTCGAGGGGGACGAGCTTGTCGACTGCGCGGACTGGGGCTCACACGACGCGCCGATCCCCAAGCGGCTGAAGATCGGCGAGAGCCTCAGTGGGATGGTGGCGGCCACGAGTGAGCCCATCGTCGTCCAGGATCCTGGGACTGATCCACGCGTCGATCCTATTCACCGCGAGAGCTACCGCAGGGCCGGAGTCCGGGCTTTCCTGGCTGTTCCCGTGAAGACGGGAGAGCGGCTCATGGGGGTCCTGACCATTCGAAGCTCGCGGGAGAGCGGCTTCACGGCCGCCGACGTCGACATGGCCAAGGCGTTTGCCTCCCAGGCCGCCATCGCGCTGGACAATAGCCGGCTCTACCAGGAGAGCCGGCAGGCCTTCGACGAGCTCTCGCACACGCAGGCCCAGCTCACCCAGGCACAGAAGATGGAGGCGGTGGGCCAGCTCGCCGGCGGGGTCGCCCACGACTTCAACAACCTCCTCACCGTCATCAGCGGGCGGAGCCATCTTTTCCTGGCGCGAGTGTCGAAGGACGACGCGGCCCGCCGAGACATCGAGCTGATCGCGCAGACCTCGGAGCGCGCGGCCGGCCTCACCCGGCAGCTCCTTGCCTTCAGCCGGAAGCAGCTTCTCCTGCCCAAGTCGCTGGATCTCAACCTCCTCGCGGGCGAGCTGGCCCCGATGCTGCGACGGCTCATCGGCGAGCACATCGAGCTCGTCCTCGTCCCCGGGGCGGATCTGGGATGGGTGATGGCCGATCCCGGGCAGATCGAGCAGGTGATCATGAACCTCGTGGTCAATGCCCGCGACGCCATGGCCGAGGGCGGCATGCTGAGGATCGAGACCGGGAACCGCGATGTTCACGAGACGATGACGCACGGACAGGGACAGGTGCCGCCGGGCCAGTACGTGGCACTGACCGTGCAGGACGCCGGATGCGGGATGGACTCGGCGACCCTGACACGGATCTTCGAGCCGTTCTTCACCACCAAGGATCCGGGCAAGGGAACCGGCCTTGGCCTCGCCACCGTGCACGGCATCGTCCACCAGAGCGGTGGGTGCATCGGGGTCGACAGCACGGTGGGCGCCGGCACCACCTTCACGATCTACCTGCCTCGGACGGCCGCCCCTGCCGAAGTCGTCGAGGCTCCTCCCGAGCCCTCGGCCTTGCCCCGCGGCCGTGAGACGGTCCTGCTCGTGGAGGACGAGAAGGAAGTGCGTCGTCTCGCCGCGGACGTCCTGAAGCGATGCGGCTACACCGTGCTCGAAACCGGCGACCCCCTCGAGGCCCTGACGCTCGGGGATCGCCACGGCGGCGAGGTTCGGCTGCTCGTCAGCGACATGATCATGCCGGTCATGCGCGGCCCCGCCCTCGCGGAGCGGCTGCTCGCCGAGCACCCGGAGATGCGCATCCTGTACATGTCGGGCTACACGGACGACCTGATCAGGCCGGACGGCACCATCAACCCTCCGGGAGCATTCCTGCAAAAGCCGTTCACACCGCGATCTCTCGCGCGGGCCGTGCGCAACGCGCTGGATGCCGTGCCGGCCGCGCCCGCCTCGCTCCGCTAGCTCTGTCTTCCCCTCCGGCCGTTCTCACGCTCTGGGTCGCGTTGCCCAGATGCCTCTGACCGTGTAGTCTGCGCAGCGTGGCGCCCGAGACTCGCCTCGTCCGCACGCCCGTCCTCGAGATCGCCTACGAGTCGCACGGCGAGGCGCCGGGCGCCCCCATCATCCTGCTTCACGGTTTCCCCGACGACGCGCGCGCTTGGGATGGCGTGGCGCCGGCCCTCGCAGTGGCCGGCCATCGCGTGCTCGTGCCGTACCTGCGCGGCTACGGGCCCACGCGCTTCCTCGACCCCGCGGCACCGCGCATGGCGCAGCAGGCGGCCATCGGCCAGGACCTGCTCGACTTCATGGAGGCGCTCGCCCTACCGCGCGTGGCCCTCGCAGGCTATGACTGGGGCGGACGCGCGGCCTGCATCGCCGCCATCGTGGCGCCCGAGCGCGTGCGCGCGCTCGTCACCATCGGGGGCTACAACGTGCAGAACACGTTGGCGCCGTCGCCTCCCGCCTCCGCGGCCGAGGAGCGCGCCAGCTGGTATCAGTGGTACTTCAACACGGAGCGCGGCCGCCGAGGCCTCGAGCAGAAGCGGCGCGAGATCTGCCGCTTCCTCTGGCAAACCTGGTCGCCCACCTGGCGGTTCGACGACGCCACCTGGGACCGCACGGCGCCCTCGTTCGACAATCCGGATTTCGTCGAGGTGGTGATCCACTCGTATCGCCACCGCCACGGCAACGCGCCGGGCGAGCCACGCTTCGACGCCATGGAGCGCCGCCTCGCGGAGCGCCCGCCCATCACCGTGCCCAGCGTGGCGCTCTGGGGCGCCGAGGACGGGGTCGATCTCACGCGCCGGACGGAGCGCCTCATGTCGCTGTTTCCCGCGGGCACGAAAGGCCGGGTCGTGCCCGCGGCCGGCCACTTCATGCCGCGCGAGCAGCCGGCCGCGGTCGTGGAGGCGACGCTGGAGCTGCTGGCGAAATCCAAGTAGACCTGGAGACGGCCACGCCTTCCCGCGAGGCGACGACATGATCACCTTCACGGGCCTGACCGCGCTCGTCCGTGGCGGAGAGCTCGGTCATCATGATCAGCTCTCTCCACCGGCACCGTGGTGGAGCCTCACGAAGACGGTCCTGGCCGCGGGCGCGCTCGTTCTCGTGGCGGGAGGAAGGCTCGAGCTCGACGCACCGCTCGCGGGGCGGTCCTACACCTTGCGCCAGCTCCTGCAGCATACGGCCGGCCTTCCAGACTATGGTGGCTTCCCGCGTATCACGAGGCGGTGGCGCGGCGGGCCGAGCCGTGGAGCGCGGACGAGCTCCTGCGGCGAGTCTCCGCGGACACGCTTCTCTTCTCGCCCGGGCACGGGTGGGCCTACTCGAATGTCGGATACCTCTTCGTCCGCTGTCTGATCGAAGAGGCGACGGGCGAGGAAATGGACGCGGCGCTCCGACGGCTCGTCTTCGGCCCTCTGGGCGTGCCGGGTGTCCGGCTTGCCCGCGCCCCGAGCGATCTCACCGTCACCGCGTGGGGCAACGAGGCCGGCTATCACCCGGGCTGGGTCTATCACGGCCTCCTGATCGGCACTCCGGCCGAGGCCGCCCTGTTCCTCGATCGCTTGCTCTCCGGCCCTCTGCTCCCGGCCGTTCTGCGGGACGCCATGGAGACGCCGTATCCTCTGGGTGGTCCCATTCCGGGCCGACCCTGGCGCACGGCGGGCTACGGGCTCGGCCTCATGGTGGACGTCACCTCTCCTCGAGGCAGGTGCAGCGGCCATACGGGCCAGGGGCCGGGCAGCACGGCGGCGGCCTACCGTTTCGCCGATCTCGCCCCGCCGTGCACGGCCGCCGCCTTCGCGCCGGTCGAGGATCAAGGGCTCGTCGAGCGCGCCGTGCTCGCCTTGCCCGAGGCGATGAGCTAGAGTGCCGGAGGCGGTGAGAAAACCACGAGAGGAAGAGGAGCGACCGAGCGATGACGAAGGACGAGCTGAAGCGGCGCATCTTCGAGGCGATCGACAAGCGGGCGGACGAGATCATCGGCATCGGCGAGCGCATCCTCGAGAATCCGGAGATGGGCTTCAAGGAAGTCAAGACGGCGGCCCTGGTTCACGAGACCTTCCAGCGCCTCGGCCTGGAGTCGCGCACCGGGCTCGCCATGACTGGCGTGCGGGCGGATGCGCGCGGGCGCGCGGGCGAGGGCCCGACCTTCGCGCTGCTCGGCGAGCTGGATGGCCTCCGCGTCACGGGCCATCCCCAGGCTGATCCCGCGACGGGCGCCGCCCATGCGTGCGGCCACAATGCGCAGGTCGCCGGGATGCTGGGAGCGGCCATGGGTCTCGTCGACGCCAAGGCCTTCGATCATCTCGCCGGCCGGGTGGCGCTCTTCGCGGTCCCCGCCGAGGAGGGCGGCGACATCGAGTGGCGTCAGGCGCAGATCCGCGCGGGCAAGCTCGAGTTCCCGTGCGGCAAGCAGGAGCTCATCAAGCTGGGCTGCTTCGACGACGTGGATCTCGCCATGATGATCCACACCAACTGGCGTGCCGAGGACGGCAAGGCCGGCGTGCCCGCCTCCAACAACGGCCGGGTGGGGAAGACCGCGCGATTCGTGGGGCGCGCGTCACATGCCGGCGGAGCGCCGCACATGGGGGTGAACGCCCTCTACGCCGCAAGCATTGCGCTTCAAGCGATCAACGCGATAAGAGAGACGTTCCGCGACGAGGACTCGATCCGCGTCCATCCCATTCTCACGCATGGCGGCTCGCAGGTGAACGTGATCCCCGGCGAGGCGCGCCTCGAGATGTATGTGAGGGGCAAGAACGCGGACGGCGTGCTCGATGCGAGCCACAAGGTGGACCGGGCCCTTCGCGCGGGGGCCCTGGCTTTGGGCGCTCAAGTGGAGATCGAAACGCTGCCGGGGCCCATGCCGCTGCTCTGTGACCAGAGCATGTCCACGCTCTTCGAGCGCACGGCCAAAGGCCTCGTGGGCCAGGAGCACTATCGGGACATCCCGCACCGATCGGGGTCGACGGACATGGGAGACGTGAGCCAGATCATGCCGAGCCTGCATCCGTACATGGGCGGGGCCCAGGGTCCCGGACACGCCGCGACCTTCGCGATCGTGGACAAGCAGCTCGGCTATGTCCTGCCCGCCAAGGCGCTGGCCGCGATGGTCGTCGATCTTCTCGCCGATGGCGCCGCAGGCGCGCGCGAGGTGGTCGCCAAGTCGAAGCCTCCCCTGACTCGAGCGGGCTATCTCGCCTTCCAGCGCTCGATGGCGCGGCGCGAGGTCTTCGAAGGCGGAGCTCCGAGTCAGAGATAGGCGCGCGCCTGTCACGGCGGCGACTTCGGATGCCCCCTCACCCTGCCCTCTCCCCCGGTGGGGGAGAGGGATCCGAAAAGGGCCGAGGGAGCACTTGTTCTCTCATCCCTCTCCCCTCAGGGGAGAGGGCAGGGTGAGGGGAAGGCGACAACCGTGCGTGAGCAGCTCAGAGCTGGCCGGAGTCGCCCCAGCTCTCCAGAAGTCTTACGTAGTCGGGGTTCTCGTAGCGGTCGAGGCGGAAGGCCGGAGCATAGCGCGGGAGCGGGCGCTCGGCGATGTAGTCGGCGAGAAGATCCGCCGCGCCATTCGAGGCCATCATGCCGTAGCCGGAGAGCGCGCCGATCATGTAAGCGCCCGCCACGGGCAGCGGCCCCGCGAGAAACCGATTCTCCCGCGTCTTCGTGTAGTACCCGCCGTCCACGAAGCAGCGAGGCATGCGCGTGAGATAAGGCGAGAGACGCGGGATCATGCGCGCCATCCCATGCAGGACGACCTCCGCGTAGGCGGGATGGAATTCCTGGGGAAAGACAGGCTCGACGGGCTCGGCGTCATAGGTCCAGATGCCGAGGACGGAAGTGCTCTCCCCGGCGCCCTCGGGCCGCCCGTGCGCGCCCCCCGGCAGCTCGCCCACGAGACGCCGGTGGCGGGGGGAGCTCGCGAGCTCCTCTCGCTCGTTCTCCGACCACGCGATGGTCTGGGGATCGGTCCAGATCGTCAGCGGCGCCGAGCGCGGCATGGCGCCGAGCGGATCGTTGAAGGCGATCTTGGCGTGCAGCTCGCAGAAGAGCGGGAGCTTGATTCCGAGCATCCGTGCCGCCCCCTCCGTAAGAGGGCCCGCCGCCAGCACCACGCGTGAGGTCCCGATGGTCTGGAGACCACCCGCCGCGCGTATGTCGACGCCGCACACGCGTCCGCCCGCCGTGTCGATGCGCTCCACCCGGCCCTCGAGGAGCCGGACACCATGCTCGCGCGCGCGCTCGAGCAGGTACATGCCGAGCTGCTGACCGCTGAACCATCCGCAGCGCCGGGCGTGGACGAGGGCCAGGGTATCCGGGGCGAGGAAGGAGAAGTGGCGCCGGATGAGGGCCGACTCGGTGATCACGTCCGAGCCGGTCAGCGGCGAGTCGAATCCTTCCGAGGCGGCGGGCTCGTAGCCGCTCGTCGCCGTCGCGTGCAGCCGCACCGGACCGGAGCCGAGCGTGGCCGCCTCGCGTGCCGTCTCCACGAAGTGGGGGACGCGCGCCGGGTCCGCGGTGGCGAAGAGATAGCCTCGCCGGTTGAGGCGGAAGACGTTGCCGCTCTCGCGGGCCAGCTCTTCGAGCAGGTCGATGCTCCGGTTCATGACGGCGACCATGTCGTCGCCGGGTCCGGGCCACCAGTTGCGGTAGCACTCCGCGGACTTGTCGCTGGTCAGGGAGAGGGGCGGCCGCTCGTCCACGAGGAGGACGCCGCGCATCCCGCGTCGGACGGCCAGGTGGTAGGCGGTGGCGATCCCGGCAATGCCGGCGCCACAGATCACGACCTCGGCCGAGGTTTGGGCCACGATGCCCGCCAGCATACCTCAACCCGTCACTGCCGCGCTGCGAACCGGGTCAATTTGCCCGCCAGATTAACTCAGCCCTCGCCTCGGGGCTCCGCCCCTCAGCTCGAACGGCCACGCCCGAGGGAGCCAGCAATGCGAGGCGTACGTGGCCGTTCGAGCTGAGGGCAAAGCCCGAGGCGAGGGCTGAGTGGATCGTACGTCGAGCGTTGCTGGCGACCGAGAACGTGGCATTTCGAGCCGAGCGGCCCCGCCGCGAGGCGAGAGCTGAGTGGAACTGGCGAGCAAAGTGGCCCGGCTCGCCTTCACACTCCTTTACATCCTCCACACATCCCCTTCACGCGCCTCTCACATGGTGCGACACGAGCAGGGCGATGCCTGCGATGCGAGCCAACCACGGGAGGAACGTATGCGAGCGAACGCGGTGCTGGGAGGGCTGCTCCTGGTCCTTGGGCTCACCGTGCCGGTGACGGCCCAGACGTCGGACGTGGCGCTGGCGATCCACGAGGACGACGCGGCGGGGCGGGCGATGGGTGGTCCCTCGATGCAGGGGGGACGTGGCTTCGGTGGATGGCAGCAGAGCGCCGGGCCGGGGCAGGTGCGGCGGGGCCGCTCGTTCATCGGCATGGTTCTCCGTCATCGACAGGAGCTGGGGTTGAGCCCGCAGCAGGTGGAGTCGCTGCAGAAGCTCGGCATGGACTTTCGGCGGGCCGCCATCCGGCGCACGGCTGATGGGCAGCTGGCTCAGCTCGATCTGATGGAGCTGCGCCGAAACGATCCCGTGGACATGGGCAAGGTCGAGGCCAAGGTGCGGGAGATCGAGCGCATGCGGGCCGACGGGCGCATCGCGGCCATCCGCACGACCGAGCAGGCCAAGGCCCAGCTCACCGCGGAGCAGAAAGAGAAGCTCAAGGGACTCTGGGCCGCGCGGTGGCAGCGGATGCGCCAGGGCTCTGGAGGGATGGAAGCGCCGGCCGAGGCGGACGAGGAACAGTAGGCCCACGCCGCCGATCCTGGCATGAGCGTCGAGGCGACGGTTTCTCCGCCCGCTCGCCCGTCGGAGCGCCCTCACCACCCGGTGCGGGCGCTCTTGCTGGCGGGCGGACCGCGCTTTGTCCGAGACGCCTTCGGCCCGATGCTCGCCTTCTATCTCGGCTGGAGGCTCCTCGGCTTCGACGCCGCGATCGCCGCGGCCACCGGATTTGCGATCGTCGGATATGCGTGGGAGCGTGGACAGCGGCGGTCCGGGTTGTCGGCGGCCGTCGGGCTCGGTGTCGCGCTGGTGCAGGCCGCGGGAGGTCTTACCTCCACGAACACCGTCGCCTACTTCGCTCCACCCTTGATCCTGAACGTCGCCTACGGATGCGGCTTCCTCGTGTCCGTCTTCATCGGCCGTCCCCTCGCCGGGCTCTTCGCCGCCGAATCGTACGACTTCTCCCCCCAGGTGAAAGCCTCGCCCACGTTTCGCCGGGTCTGCTCACTCATCTCACTCGCCTGGGCGGGCTATCTCCTGCTGGGAAGCGCGGTGCGGTCCCTCGTTCTCTTCCGGGGCAGCGTCGATCTCTATGTTCTCGTCAACATCATCTCCGGGCTTCCCTGCGCCGCCGCCCTCATGAGCTGGTCCATCTGGTACGGGGTGGGCGCTCTCAGCCGGAACGAATCCTGGGATCCTTTCCTGATCAGCCGATGAGGGCATTCAGAACGGCAGGCCGGGGCGGCGTACACTCACCGCATGAGCCCCGGCCCGACCATTCGTCGGTACGGATCCGCGGACTTCGACGCGGTGAACGATCTCTGGCGGCGCTCCCGCCTCCGGGCCTTTCCTGATCTCCAGGCGCGGAAGGGTCACACGGCGGAGGAAGACCGCGAGCACTTTCGCGACGTCGTGCTCGTCCGCCATGACGTCTGGGTGGCGGAGCTCGACGGGCGTGTCGCGGGATTTCTCGCCATCGCGGGTGATTTCATCGACCAGCTCTACGTCGACCCCGATCATCAGCGGAAGGGCCTCGGGCGCGCCTTGATCGCGCATGCCCGCGGGCTCTCACCCTCCGGGCTTCGCCTCTTCACCTTCCAGATGAATCAGGAAGGCCGCGCCTTCTATGAGAGCCAGGGGTTCGTGGCTGCGAGGCTCGGGGTCAGCCCGCCACCGGAGTCCGAGCCCGACGTGGAATACCACTGGCATCCTGGATCTTCTCAGGTGTGCCAGTAGCCGCCGCCTCCATCCGTCACGGCACTTACATGGCGCCTCCACCGCCGCCGCCGCCCCCGCCTGCCTCGGGCACGCTCGATAGTCCGGTCACCGTCACCACGACACCGCCCCGTGGCTCCCGCTCCCAGACCATCACGTGCGCTCGACCCGGCGCCATCAGATAGCCGGTCACGGCGCCGTCGGCGCCGCGCACTTCGTGGACCACGAAGCCGGCCTTGAGGAGATAGCCGTAGTCATCTGGCCTCGCGATGCCCGCATGTCTCACTCTGGGAAGGTCGAGTGTCACCATGGCGCGTGCCGTCTCGAAGAGCACGGCGCTGAGCTGCCGGCTCCCGGTAGGATCTTCCGAGACGCTCACGTTGTACTCACCAGGGGGCACCTGTTCCACGACGCGGGAGCGGAGCAGGGTGTGGGGAGCGCAGCCGGCGGCTATCAAGAGGCAGCCGGCAAGTGCCGACAGCTTGACCATCGGGACGGGGGACATGGCTCGTGCCACCTCCTGCGATCCAAGAACATCGTGACTCGTGACGTGGTTCCGGGAATGCCCGACGACGGCGGGATGCGCTCGATCTTTCGTGGTACAGTACCGACCGCCGGACCTGCAGTCACGGTCCGTAACCATCCAGAGGAGGGAGTCGACCCATGACCGAGTCAGCCCTGACCATACGATCGCTCAAGGACAAGGTCTCGCCAGAGGAATGGGCGGTGCGTGTGGATCTCGCGGCCTGCTATCGGCTCGTGTCGCGGTACGGCTGGGAGGACCTCGTCTTCACGCATATCAGCGCGCGGGTCCCGGGCACCCAGGACCACTTCCTCATCAATCCGTACGGCCTGTTCTTCGACGAGATCACGGCCTCGAGCCTGGTCAAGATCGACCAGCAGGGGAACAAGGCGGAGGACTCGCCGTTTCCCGTCAACGCCGCCGGCTTCGTCATTCACAGCGCCATTCATGGCGCGCGCCACGATGCCAAGTGCGTGCTGCACACGCATACCCCGAGCGGCGTGGCCGTCTCCACCCAGCGGGCGGGATTGCTCCCGATCTCGCAGCATTCGATGTCGGTCCTCGGAAGTCTGAGCTACCACGACTTCGAAGGCCCCGCGCTCCGGGACGACGAGAAGCCCCGGCTCGTGGCCGACCTCGGGGACAAGAACTCGCTCATCCTGAGAAACCACGGGCTCCTGACCGTCGGCGAGACCGTGGCCGATGCGTTCGTCTCGATGTACTACCTGGAGACGTCCTGCGCCATTCAGGTGCGCGCGCAATCGGGCGGGGGCGAGCTGATCTCGGTGCCCAAGGAAATCATCGAGAGCTCCTATCCGCAGATGGCGGGCTCCGGACGAGTCGGGAATCGGGGCGCCCTCGTGTGGCCCGGCCTCCTGCGTCGACTCGACCGCAGCGATCCGTCGTACCGCGACTAGCCGCGTCGAGACGCTCATGATCGCGCTCAGGCTGGCCGTGGCCGTCGTCCTCGCTCTCGTCGCCACGCCTGCCTGGGCGCAGCTCGATCAGGTCCTCAAAGGTCTGGGCGTCGGCCAGCAAGGCAGCGGTCTGTCCGATGTCAAGGTCGGCGCCGGATTGAAGGAAGCGCTCCAGGTCGCCACCGAGAAATCCGTGAGCCTCACGGGGCGGACGAACGGCTACTTCAGCAACGAGGCGATCAAGATCCTCATGCCCGAGAAGCTCAAGACGGTGGAGCAGGGGCTGCGCGTCGTGGGCTACGGCCCCAAGGTCGATGAGTTCGTCCTGAGCATGAATCGCGCGGCGGAAAAGGCCGCGCCCGCGGCCAAGAAGATCTTCTGGGACGCCATCGGATCCATGACCTTCGACGACGCCCAGAAGATCCTGGGCGGCGGAGACACAGCGGCCACGGACTTCTTCAAGCGCACGACGACGGACAAGCTCACGGCGGCCTTCAAGCCCGTCGTGGATCGCACCATGGGGGAAGTCGGCGTGGTCCGCAAGTACAAGGAGCTAATGGGGCGCTTCGAGGCCATTCCCTTCGCGCAGAGCCAGACCTTCGACGTCGACGACTACGTGGTGGGCAAGGCGCTGGACGGTCTCTTCCACGTGGTGGGCGAGCAGGAGCGGCAGATCCGGACGAATCCGGCGGCCCGCACGACGGCCCTGCTCAAGGAAGTCTTTGCCGCGCGATGACGAGAGTGGTGTCGGTCTCGGCCGTCTTGCTGAGCCTCGTCGCGAGCCTTCTCGCCGCGCCAGGGGCGGCAGTCGCCCAGCCGATGCAGCAAGGGCAGCCATCATCGTCATCTCGGCCGGGGCCTCCCGCGAGTCGCGTCGGCGCAGGTGGCCCCGCCGGCGGAGGCGGCCACACCCCCATGCACCCGGCCGTCCATCCGCCCTTCGTCCATCGCCCATTCCATCGGGGCAACTGGCCCTTCGTGTGGACTCCGTCCGTATGGTATGGCTCGCTCCCTTACTATGCGCCCGTGCCTGTCTACACCCCTCCGCCCGCCTATAGCCCTACGGTGGTGATCGCCCTCGCGCCTCCGCCGCCTCCCGTGCCCAGCGTGATCGAGTACCCGACCGGGCGCTTCGAGATGCGGGGCGACGGCATCACCTCGCCGTATCAGTGGGTGTGGATCCCCAATCCTCCCGCGCCGCCGACGCCACCTCTGCCCCCCGCGCCACGCGCGCCGCTGGCCGCGGAGCCGTCGTCCTCCCGCCCGAGCCAGCTCTATCGCTGGATCGACGAGGATGGTGTGGCGAACTGGACCGATGCGTGGGACTCCGTCCCGGAGCGATACCGCGCCCAGGCCAAGCGTAGGACGGCCGGCTGAACGCCGGGCGGGCGGGTCGTCCATCGTCGAGGAGAGGAGAATCCCATGAGTGATGGACGCGCCATCGAGACGGAAGCCACCGAGCTCCTGCGGACGCTCATCCGGAACAAGTGCGTCAACGACGGCACGGTCGGATCGGGCCAGGAGACGCGAAACGTGGCCGCCCTCGAGGACTACTTCGCGGGCTCGGGCGTGTCGTGCGAGAAGTACACGTCGAAGCCGGGACGCGAGAGCCTCATCGTCCGCATCGAGGGCTCCGATCCGTCGGCCCCACGGCTCCTCCTCATGGGCCACACCGATGTCGTCCCCGTGAGCCCGGATGGCTGGCGGCGCGATCCCTTCGAGGGCGAGCTCGAGGACGGCATCGTGTGGGGACGCGGGGCCATCGACATGCTCAACCTCACCGCGACCATGGCCGTGGCCACGCGCCGGCTCGCCCGGAGCGCCTTCCGCCCGCGGGGCACGCTCATCTATCTGGCGGTGGCCGACGAGGAGGCGGGGGGTACCCACGGCGCCGGCCACCTCGTCGAGCGCGAGCCCGACGCTGTCAAGACCGACTACGTCATCACCGAGAACGGTGGCGTGCCCATTCCCACGAGCACCGGCCACGTGCTGACCTTGGGAGTGGGCGAGAAGGGCGCGAACTGGCGGCGGCTCACGGTCGCCGGCACACCCGGCCATGGCTCGCGTCCCTTCCGCACCGACAACGCGCTGATGACGGCGGCGGAAGTGGTGCGCCGGATCGGCAGCTATCAACCCAAGGCGCGGATCTTCGACGTTTGGCGCCGCTACGTGGAAGCCCTCGAGCTCGGCCCCGAGCTCACGCGCGGCCTCACCGATGCCGACCGCGTTCTCGAGTCGGCGCGCGGGCTGGACAACCTGTCCCTGGCCCGCGAGGCGCATGCCTGCACCCATACCACCTTCTCGCCCAACGTCATCCGCGGCGGCGTGAAGACCAACGTCATCCCCGACCGTGTCGAGATCGACGTGGATATCCGCGCCTTGCCGGGGGTGACGCCGGAGGAAGTCGATGCCATGCTCGCGGAAGCCCTCGGGGAACTGGCGCCCCGCGTGACGATCACGCATGGGCGCGCCGAGCCGGGATCGCTCAGCTCGCCGGATACGCCCCTCTTCGATTCCGTGACGCGGATCGCGGAAAAGCTTCTGCCCGGAAGCCGCGTGGTTCCGCGGCTGACGACGGGCGGCACCGACGGCAAGTTCTTCCGCTGGCGGAACATTCCCGCCTACGGCTTCGGCCTGCACTCGCTGCGCATCCCGCACACCGAGTATCCGATCATGTTCCACGGCCACAACGAGCGCGTCGACACGGAGAGCCTCAAGCTCTCCGCCATGATGTGGGAGGCCCTGTGTCGGGACTTCCTGGCCTGATGTCACACAAGCTGGTGGGGGGGCCCGGGGGAGGAGCGACAGCTGCGCTCCCCCCCGGACCCGGTGGGGGGGAGGGCATATGAAAGGACGCGTGGCGGTACTCAAGGCGTACGGCGGTGAGTTCGAGCTGCGCGAGTATCCCGTGCCGGAGGTCGAGGCGGGCGCCATCCTCGTGCGTCTCTCCCGGGCCGGCGTCTGCGGCTCCGACCTGCACATCTGGCGGGGCGAGATGAAGGAGATCTACGGGGCGAGCCCGCAGGATCTTACCTTCGGACACGAGATGTGCGGGCGCGTCGACAAGCTGGGCGCGGGGGTGACCACCGACTCCATGGGCCAGCCGCTCCGCGAGGGCGATCGCGTGACGTATCTTTACTTCTTCCCGTGCGGGCGCTGCCCCGTGTGCCTGCACGATGAGATGGGAAGCTGCCCGCGCAAGGCCCGCCCCAATCGAGTGGCGGGCACGCCCCCCTACTTCAACAACGCGTACGGCGAGTACTACTACCTGCGGCCCGGCCACTTCGTCTTCAAGATCCCCGACGAGATCTCGGACGACATCGCCACGCCCTCCAACTGCGCGCTCTCCCAGGTACTCTACGGCCTGCGGCGCGCGGGGCTTCGCGCGGGGCACGCGGTGGTGATCCAGGGCGCAGGCGGGCTCGGCATCAACGCGGTGGCGGTGGCGCGCGACTTGGGCGCGGACAAGATCATCGTGATCGACCGGCTGCCCGAGCGGCTGGAGCTGGCCCGCGCCTTCGGCGCCGACCACACGCTGAGCGCCACCGAGCTTCCCACGGCGGACCGACGCGTGGAGGCGGTCAAGGAGCTGACGGGTGGGTTCGGCGCCGACGTGGTTGCCGACCTGGTCGGCTATCCCGAGGTCATCCCCGAAGGGCTACGGATGCTCCGGGGCGGCGGCTGCTATCTCGAGGTGGGCAGCATCGCGCCCGGCAACATCTTCAGCTACGACGCCACCGCCCTCGTCCGCGGAAACTCGCGGCTCGTGGCCACCTCCAACTACTCCCCGTGGGCGCTCGAGCAGTCCCTCGCCTTCCTTCGGCGCAATCTCACGCGGTTTCCCTTCGAACGGCTCATCTCCCACGTGTTCCCGCTCGAGCGCATCTCCGAAGGCTTCCAGCAGGCGGACTGGATGCAGCGCCAGGGCGCGCCGCACGAGAAGATCTCCCGCGCGGCCATCGCGATGTGAGCCTCAGCGCCCCTGGAACTGGGGGCGCCGCTTCTCGGCGAAGGCCTTGACGCCCTCCTGGTAATCCTGGCTGTTGAAGCAGTCGGCGATCAGCTTGTCGAGCAGGGCCAGATCGCGCTGCGCCGCCGGCTTCACGAGCTGCTCCACGGTGGCCTTGGCGGAGCGGATGGTCAGGGGCGCGTTGCGCGAGATCTTGATGGCGTAGTCCCGCGTGAAGGTCTCGAGCTCCGCCTTGGGCACCACGTGGTTCACGAGCCCCATGCGGAGGGCGTCCTGGGCGCTCCAGTCGGTGCGCGCCGTGAAGAAGATCTCTTTCGTGTACGACGGCCCGATCAGGCTCATCAGCTTTTCCATGCCGTGGTAGTGATAGCCAAGCCCCAGCCGGGCCGCGGGAATCCCGAAGCGCGCCTCGTCGGAAGCGATCCGCATGTCGCAGTTCAGCGTGATGCCGACCCCGCCGCCCACGCAGTAGCCGTGGATCATGGCGAGGAGGGGTTTGGGCAGGGTGGCGAGGGCCTCCTGCCCGCGCGCGTTGATCTTCCGGTATTCCTCCTCGTCGTCCATGTTCTTTCGCCGGTCCTTGAACTGCGAGATATCGGCGCCCGCCACGAAGGCCTGATCGCCGGCCCCCCGCAGGATGACCACGCGGACGGCATCGTCGGCGACCAGATCCTTGACGTAGTCGGGCATGAGCTGCCACGTCTCGAAGCCCACCGCGTTCCGCTTCTCCGGCCGGTTGAAGATGATCCAGCCGATGGGTCCGTCTTTCTCGACGAGGAGGGGCGCGTCCTGGCTCATGTGTGTTCTCCGGGTGAAGCGGGGTCGGTCCTCACACGCTTGCGCGTACCGCCGTAGAGTAGCGGGGCGGACGACAAAGCACAAGCCTGCGCGGTTACCCCTCGCGCGGGCCCGCAAGCTCCAGGAACGCCTCCGCGATACGCTCGGGAAGCGTGGCGTCCCCGCGTTTTCGGCTCCAGCCGAGATCGTGCCCGCCGTTCACGGGCAGGAGCGCCGTCCGTCCAGGAATCAAAGCTCGTGCCTTGTCCAGCTCGGTCGGCGAGCCGAACGGATCAGCCGTCCCGTGGACGAAGAGCGTGGGCACGCGCAGGTCTGGAAGATGGGCGGTGCGGAGATTTTGGGGACGGCCGGGCGGATGCAGCGGGTAGGACTGGAGGAGCAGGGCGCTGGCCAGCGTGGGCTCGGCGGCGAGGAGCATGGAGGCCTGGCGCCCGCCGTAGGAGTGGCCGCCGAGGAAAAGACGGCCTTTGACGCGCTCGCGAAGGACGCGGAGCGCGGCGCGGAGCCCTTCGCGATCGCCCGCGGCGCCGCCCGGCGACGGCCCACCGCGCGGCCGGGCCTGGCGATACGGCAGGTCGCAGCGCAAGACGATGACGCCGCGCTCGGCGAAAGCTCCGGCCACCGCCACCAGCAGGGGGGCGTCGGCGTTGCCGCCGGCGCCGTGGGTGAGCACGAGGCCGTCGGCGCCGGTAGACCCGGCCAGGTGCAGGACGCCGCGGACGGGCGGGTCGCCGGCGACGTCGATGCGCTCGACGCTCACGGCCGCGCCAGCGCAGACACTACCGTCGGCAACATCCGGGACTCAAAAATGTACGCAGTCAGATAGGCGACGAAGCTAGGCGTCGGGCTGGCGGGTCGATTGCCAGGCGATCATGCGCCAGCGCTCGCCCGCCTTCGCGTACACCGCCAGGTAGCGGACGGTGAAGCGCTGCTCCTTGCCGGCGTTATCCACGTGCATCTCGGACACGCCGTTGACGACGCCGATGCCGCCGTGCACCCGCGCGCGCCGCTCGCGGGGCGCGATGCCCCGGTAGTGCGGCTTGCCGGCGCGGAGGTTCGCGATGTGCTCGGCCTTCGACTCGAGCCGGGCGGTCGAGTGCACGTAGGTCAGATCGTCGGCCAGCACGGCATCCAGCGCCGCCCAGTCACCACGCCGCATCGCGTCGAATCGCTGGTCGTCGGCGCGCAGGACGTCCGCCTCGACCGTGGTCAGCTCAGTACCTGTCGATATCATGTCGCCTCCTCGGCGGGGATGAGCAGCGTGGTGATCCTACCGCAAACCACGCTCTCCAGCGAGGTGATGCGCTCGCCTGGGACGTCTTCGGCTTGACGTCGTGAGGCGAGGGCGCTAACGTCGGCCCACGTGACCGGATCTGTGCACGGGCTTCGAACGCAGGCAGGCGGGAGGGAGAGGGCATGCACTACAACCGAATCTCGGCGGACTGTCATCTCGATCTGATCTGGCTGCCCCCGGACCTGTTCGTGTCCGAAGCGCCCGCGGCGCTCAAAGACCGCATGCCGTATGTTGCGGAGGGGCCGGACGGCCCGCGATGGGTCGCCAACAACGGGGCGACCTTCGGGCTGGCGGGCGGGGTGGGCGCGTCGGGCACGAAGCACGAGCCAGGCAAGCAGCTGCGGGTTGACGTGATGGCGGCGACCGGGCTGTACGAGGACGGCAAGAAGGGCATTCGCCGGCCGGGCGACCCCCATCTGCGGGTCAAGGAGATGGATCGTGACGGCGTCGACGCCGAGGTCATCTACGGCATTCTCGCGGCGGCGGCCAAGCTGAACGACCGCGAGGCCTCCAACGAGATGCTGCGGATCTACAACACCTGGATGAACGACTTCTGCAGCCACTATCCCGACCGCCACATCGGCCTCGCCTGCCTCCCCTACGGCGACATCGAGGCCGCGGTGGCCGAGGTGCATCGGGTGGCCAAGCTGGGCTTCAAGGGCATCGAGCTGTCGTGCTCCTGGGACATGGAGCCGATGTGGCATCCGCTCTGGGAGCCCCTGTGGGAGGCGATCAACGAGGTCCGGGTGCCCCTGCACTTCCACACCTTCCCGTCGGTGTCGCCGAAGCTGCGCGAGCAATACACCGGGCTCACGCTGCGGGCGCTGTCCTACAGCAGCCTCTGCCTCTTTCAGATGACGCTGGGGAACATCCTGACCGCGCTCATGGGCCGGGCGGTCTTCGAGCGCTATCCGAACATGCGCATCGCCTTTGGCGAGAGCGGCATCGGCTGGATCCCCTACGTGCTCGACCGCATGGATTTCGAGTACGAGGACCAGTACAAGGATCTCCCCCTCAAGCTGAAGCCCAGCGAGTACTGGCGCCGGCAGTGCAAGGCGACGTTCCAGTACGACCGGGTCGGCACCAAGCTCATCGACGAGATGGGCATCGAAACGCTGATGTGGGGCTCCGACTATCCGCACCCCGACGGCGTGTGGCCGGAGTCGGAGAAATACATCACCGAGCAGTTCGCGCATCTGCCGGCCGACGTCACGCGGAAGATGACCTGCGAGAACGCGGGGAAGTTCTACGGCCTGATCCGCTGAGCGCGCGGCCGGAGAGCGGGCCGATCCCGACCCCTCAGTAGTAGACCGCCTTGCCGGCGCCCCCGGTGGCCACGACGAGCTCGCCGGTGACAGCCCAGGCTCTGTCCGAGGCAAGGAAGACCGCCACGTCGGCGATCTCCGCCGCGTCCACCATGCGGCCGATGGCGTTGCCTCGAGGGGAATCGTCGGCATAGTCGCGCCGCTCGACTTCTTCGGGGGCGATGCGCAGCTCGGCGGCCCGGGCAGCGAGCAGGCGCGGGGTGCGCTCCGTGCGCGTGATGCCCGGGTGGATGCAGTTGACGGTGATCCCGAAGCGGCCCAGCTGGACGGCCAGGGTCTTGGTGAAGTGCACCAGCGAGGTGTTGCGGGCGCCGCCGCTCAGATTGCCGGCGTTGCGCGCGTTGGTCCCGCTGATGTTGATGATGCGGCCCCACTTCTGCGCCTTCAGGTGGGGGATGGCGGCGCGGGCGCAGCGCAACGCCCCCACGTACTTCACGTTGAAATCGTGCAGCAGATCCTCGTCGACGATGGTCTCGATGGGGCCGGTGGCCGTGGCCGAGCCTCCCGGCGGCGACCCGCTATTGACCAGAATATGCAGCCCGCCCAGCTGCCTGACCGCCTGGGCCACCATCTCGTCCACCTGCTCTTTGCTCGTGACGTCGGCCGCGAGGGGAATGATGCGCTGCCCGGTCTCGGCGGCGAGCTCCCGCGCCGCCGCCTCGAGCTGCGCCTTCGTGCGGGCCACGATCGCGACGTCCACTCCTTCGCGAGCCAGCTCCCGCGCAATGGCCTTCCCGATGCCCAGACTCCCCCCGGTCACGATCGCATGCTTGCCTCGAAGCCCCAGGTCCATGGCCCGACCTCCCGGCGGTGGTGTGGAAGTAGCGTCTCAGTGCGGCAGGCCCAGGACGATCTGGGCGTTGTGGTTGAGGATCTTGTCGACGTCCTCGGCGGGCAGGCCGCACTCGCGGATGTAATGAAACGTCTGCCGGTACGTCTCGAAGGCGAGCAGAACCGGGTAGTCGCTCCCCGCCACGAGGTGGTCGGCGCCGAACGCCTTCCAGGCGCAGAGGAGCGCCGCCGGCGAGCCGTGGCCGACGGTGTCGTAGTAGAAGCGGCGGGCGGTCACGCTCGGGGGCTCCGGCAGATCCGGGTACTGGCGCGGGGCCTGGTTGTCGAGCCGCTGGAGCAGCATCGGGATGATCCCGCCCAGGTGGGGAACGACGTACTTGATGTTCGGGTAGCGCTCCGGCACGCGCCGGGCGATCAGGTGGAGCACGATGGCGCTATCCTCCAGCGAGGCGCCGACCGAGACCGTGAACCGGTAGTCGTTGATCATGGGCGAGCAGATGCCGTTCTGGATCGGGTGGTAGTTCAGCACCGCGCCCCGCCGGTTCATCTCCTGGTAGAGCGGCTCGAACTCCGCTTCCGCGGTTGAGCGGTCGAAGCAGGAGCAGGTCATCGACACCCCCAGCATGCCGAGCTGATCCAGGCCGCGCTCCATCTCGCGCAACGCCGCGTCGATGTGGGGCAGGGGCAGCGACACGAAGGCGGCCAGCCGGCCCGGGTATGTCTTGGCGAGCTCGGCGTAGCTGTCGTTGATGAGCCGCGCCGCCTCCACGGCATCGGCCTCCTTCTCGGCATATGGCGGGCTCGCGGCCGGGGAGAGCACCTGCAGCTGCACGCCGGCCTCGTCCATCTGCTTCAGGCGCGTCGCGATGCCCGCGGGGTCGTCCTCGCGCATCGGCCGCGACGTGATCGGTCGCGCCGCCTCCGGCAGGCTGCGCCCGCCAATGCGCAGGAGGATGGCGTTGTAGTCCTTCGGAAAGTAGTGGGCGTGGAGGTCGACGATCATGGGCTATCCCAGGTGGGCGACACGAGGCGCCACCTGCTCCATCAGGAGACGCAAGCTCTCCTCGTCCCATCCGGCGTCGTCGGAGTCGGTGGTGATCGACAGCAGCGCGCCGAAGCCACCGCTCTCTTCGTAGAGCTGGTGGATCTTCTCCACGCACTGCGAGGGGTCGCCGACGATCCATAAGTTATCCATCAGGTAGTCGACCGTCACCGCCTCGTCGGGCATGGACGGCTCCAGCTTGGTGGACGTCATCTGGACCGTGCCCACGCGATTGGGATGCTGATGCTCCACGTAGTTCCGTCCCAGGACGGCCCGCGCCCGCTCGCGGGCGGCCGCCGAGGTGGGCGCGACCAGCACGTCGCGGGCAACGCGCCACTGACTCCGGTCCGCCGGCCGCCCGGCACTGGCGGCGCCGGCCTCGACCAGGCGCCAGTGATCGCGAAGATACGGCCGGGACAGGAGCGAGCTCGTCATGGGGATCCAGCCGCGCTCCCCCGCCATCCGCATGGAGCCCGAGTTCGGGGTGCTGGCCGCCACCGCGATGGGGGGATGGGGCTGCTGGTAGGGTTTCATGTAGTAGCCGCGCGCCTTCACGGGGTCGAACACGGGAGTCTCGATGTCGAAGAACTTGCCGTGATACGTGAACTGACCGTCCGACGCCCAGAGCTTGAGCACGACGTCCAGCACTTCGGCCGACCGGGCCCGCACGGCAACGGGATTCGTGTGGTCCAGACCGAGCAGCGAGAGATCGGTCGGGATGGCGCCGCCGCCGATCCCCCACTGAAAACGGCCTCGGGCCAGATGGTCGAGCATGGCCAGACGATGCGCAAGATAGACGGGGTCGTGGAGCGCCAGGAGGGTGACGCCGGTCCCGAGCCGCACGTTCCTGGTCAGCTTCAGGGCCTGGGCGATGAGCAGGTCCGGCGCGGGGGCATTCTCCCAGCGTTCCGTCAGATGCTCACCGATCCATGCCTCACGAAATCCGAGCCGATCGGCCAGGACGATCTGGTCGACGTCTCGCTCGTAGCCGTCGGCGAATGCGCGATGAGGCGGGTGGAGGGGCATCATGAACAGCCCGAACTGCATGGAAGGACTCCTCAGGGGTGGATGACGGTCTCGGTACGGCTGATCACGAAGGCCTCGTGGCGCTCGAGGAAATCCCCCACCACCTCGGCGAACGCCTCCGGTCGCTCCGTGCTGATGGCGTGCCCCGCATCGTAGACGAACACGAGCTGGCAGCCGGGCATCAGCTCCTTGTAGACGCGCCCCATGGCCGGCGCGATGACGCCGTCCAGGGTGCCGAACAGCACGAGGGTCGGAGTCACGAGGGTGGGCAGCCGGCGCTCGAGATCCGCGTCGCGGTCGGGTCCGCGTAGCCGCTGCACCAGGGGCTGCGTCTTCGCGCGCAGGACTGGGTCGGGCAACGGGATGACGCCGAGCCGTTCGGGATGAGCGTACAGGCGCCGCGCGATCTCCTCGGGGGAGCCGGAGGGCGATTCGCTGCCTTCCTGGCGGATCGCCGCCGGGGCTTCGAGCACCAGGGCCAGCACACGCGCCGGCGCCTCGAGCGCCAGCCACAGCGCGGTCTTGCCGCCGAACGAGGTGCCCATGAGGTTGAAGGTGTCGAGACCGAGGCGCGCGACCGCCCGGGCCATGGTCGCTGCGAGCTCGGGCATGCTCCGCGTGCGGGTGTTCTCGGGCGACTCACCGAACCCGGGCATCTCGAAGGCCACCACCCGGAAGTGGCGAGCCAGGAGGTCGTGCGCGGGCGTGACGCGCAAGCCGCCCGCGCCATGGAGGTGAACGAGCGGCACCCCCTGTCCGGCCTCCATGTACCGGATCCGGAAGCCGTCGGCCTCGACGAAGCCTTCTCGGAACGCCGTCTGCGCCACGATGGGGATCCCCTTGTCTCTCATCTCAAATGTCGCGAATGCGGGGCAGCACACTCTTCCCGAACAGGTCCAGCGAGCGCATGAGCGCGTCCAGATCGCCGGAGCCCGGCGGATGCAAGGACAGGTCGAGCACGCCGGCGCCGACCACGTCGCGACAGCGCCTGACCTGCTCGATGATCGTGTCCGGGCTCCCGATGAAGGTCGTGGGGAGCGCGCCGCTCACGACGGGCGCCCGCGCTTCTCCGGCGATGTTGCGGGAATCCAGCGTCATGAGGGCGTCGCGGACGCCCGCGCGCATGGCGAAGGGCGCCTGGTTCGGCTGCTTCCGCAGCAACGCCTGGGCGTCGTCGTCGGTATCGGCCAGGAGCATGTTCGCCCGATAGAGGATCTGCTCCGGCGCCGGCGTCCAGCCGTGACGCGCGCACTGCTCGCGGTAGTACCGCGTGGCCTTGCCCACGACCTCGAACGGCCCGTAGGAGACGCCGCAGCCGAGGTGGTGGCGCGCGGCGAACTCACAGGATTCTCGACTCGTGCCGAGCGCGTAGGTGGGCGGATGGGGTTGCTGGAACGAGCGCGGCCACACCGAGACGGTGCGGTACTGGAAGTGGCGGCCCTGCCAGCCGAACGGCTGCGGCTCCGTCCACGCGCGGAGGATGAGCTCCATGCCCTCGTCTGTCCGCTCCCGCGCCTCCTGGGGGTTGAGGTCGTAGGTCAGGGACTCGTTGGTCGTCCCCCGCAGCAATCCCACGACCAGGCGACCCTGGGCCAGGTTGTCGAGCATGGCCAGCTCCTCGGCCACGCGCACGGGATTGCTGTACGGGACGATCGGGCCGAGCAGGGCAATGGTGATCTTGTGGAGCCGCGCGGCGATGTACGCCGCCGTGACGATCGGGGCAGGGGTCAAGATCCGGGGCGAGTAGTGGTGCTCGGAGACGCTTACCCAGTCGAAGCCGAGTGCCTCGACGTACTCCAGCCGCTCGATGATGCCCTGATAGGCCTGGGCGCCGGCCTCATGGTCGTACGCTCCCGACGGCACCGGCCACTCGGGCGGCAGGGCCCGAGGGGCACGATAGCGCCCGGTTTCGAAGAACGAGACCTTCATGCCGGCCGTCGCCACGCGGCGAACCTTGGCTCGGCGCGGATGAGCTGTCGCATATCGTGGCGATGCTGCCAGAGCGGGAGGGCGAGGTCAAATGGTGTCGTCGAACAGCGGATGCGACTCTCGCGGAGATCGAAACTCAGATCCCGAGATACGCCTTTTTCACGCCCTCGTCACGCAAGAGCTCTTCGGCCTTGCCCTGCATCACGAGCGTCCCCGTCTCCAGCACGTAGCCGTACTGCGCGAGCGTCAGCGCGAGCATCGCGTTCTGCTCCACGAGGATGATCGAGACGTCGAGCGCGTTGATCTGCCGGATGACCTTGCCGATCTCCGCCGTCATGATCGGCGAGAGCCCCATCGAGGGCTCGTCCAGCAGGAGCAGCTTCGGTCGGGTCATGAGGGCGCGGGCGATGGCCAGCATCTGCTGCTCGCCGCCCGACAGCGAGCCCGCGAGCTGGCGCCCCCGCTCTCGCAGGATCGGGAAGTGCTCGTAGATCATCGCGAACGTGGACGCGACCCCGGATTTCCGGGTTCGGAGATATGCGCCCATCTTCAGATTTTCGAGGACGGTCATCTTCGGGAAAAGCCGCCGGCCTTCGGGGACGTGCGCGATGCCGAGGCGCACGATGTCGTGCGGCGCGAGGCCGACCAGGGACATGTTCTCGAAGCGCGCGTCACCGCCGCTCGGTTTGATCAGACCCGTCAGCGCGCGGAGGCTCGTCGTCTTGCCCGCGCCGTTCGCCCCGATCAGGCTGACGATGGCGCCCGCGGGCACCTGCAAGGAGAGGCCCTTCACCGCTTCCACCTCGCCGTAACGGACCCGGAGGTTTCGCACCTCAAGCATGGGCGAGTCCCGCGCCGAGGTAGGCTTCGATCACGCTCGCGTTCGTGCTCACGTCGGCGGGCGTGCCCTCGGCGAGCTTCTGCCCGAAGTTCAGCACGACGATGCGCTCGCACGTTCCCATGACCGCCTTCATGTTGTGCTCGACGAGCAGAATGGTGGTGCCCCGCTCGCGGATGGTCTTCACGAGCGCCATGACGCGACCGCTCTCGTCCAGATTCATCCCGGTCACCGGCTCGTCGAGCAACAGGAGCCGTGGCCGTGCGGCCAGGGCCATGGCGATCCCGAGCGCGCGCTGGTGGCCGTGCGGGAGATTCCGCGCGAGCTGATCGGCGTGAGTGGACAGCCCGGCGAAGTCCAGCACCTCGCGGCTACGGGCGACCTCTTCCGGTGGGTACGTCCGACGGCTGAACAGCACCTGGCCCAGGCCCTTCTTGCTGTGCAGGTGCAGGCCGAGGAGGACGTTCTCCAGCGCCGTCATCTCCTGGAAGAGAGTGGTGAGCTGGAACGTGCGCACCAGGCCGCGCCGGACGACCTGATGCGGCCGGAGCTGGGTGATGTCGTCGCCGTCGAACCGGATGGTGCCGGCCGTCGGCCGGATGAAGCCGGACAGCAGATTGAAGCAGGTGGTCTTGCCCGCGCCGTTCGGGCCGATCAGGCCGACGATCTCGCCTTCGGAGACGCTGAGATCGACATGATCGACGGCGGCGAGTCCGCCGAAGTACCGGGTGAGGCCCTGCGTTTCGAGAAGGAGCCGGGAGCTCACGCGGCCGAGCTCGGGCTCTCTGCCGCGGCGCTCTTCCACCACCGGAGCCCCGCCAGCTTTCCGGGCAACGTGATGAGACCGCCGGGCAAGAAGAGGATGGTCAGCAGCATCACGATCGAGTAGAAGATGGTCTCGTAGGCGCTGCCCCGGAAGGGCTCGGACAGGAGCGACAGGAAGACGGCCCCGACGATCGGGCCCGCGAAGTGGCCCCGACCGCCGACGAAGTTGTAGATGAGGATATTCGTGGCGAGCAGAAAGCCGAACTCCGGCGGGAAGAGAAAGCGGATGAAGTGCGCGTAGAACGCGCCGGCCACGCCGGCGAAAAAGCAGCCGAGGGTGAAGGCCAGCAGCTTGTAGTTGGCGATGTTGACCCCGAGCGACTGCGCGAGGTTATCGGCCAGGCCGATGCTCTTCCAGACGAGCCCGAGGCGGCTTCGCTCCAGCTTTCCGAGAATGACGAGCACCACGAGCATCAGGACGAGCCCCAGGTAGTACTGGCTGGTTTTCGTGGTCAGCGTCATGCCCAGGATGCTGGGCTTCGGAACACCGCTCAAGCCGGCATTGCCACGGGTCAGGGGGACCCAGATCGAGGCGATGAGGCGGACCGCCTCGACGAAGGCCACCGTCACCATGGCGAAGTAGACGCCCCGCAGCCTCAGCGATGGATAGCCGATGCCGAGACCGACGGCGGCGGCCAGGACGGCCCCCCCCAGCAGCGAGAGCTCGAAGGGAACGCCGAGATCCTTGGCGAGGAGCGCTGACGTGTACGCCCCGATGCACATGAACGCCGAGTGTCCGATGTTGAGCTGGCCGCAGGAGAGCGACGGGCGCAGGCTCGCAGCGAGGATGACGTTGATGAACACCAGGGCGAAGAGATAGACGTAGTAGTCGCCGCCCACGAACGGCAGCAGCGTGAGCAGGGCCACCACGACGATCAGCGCGGCCGCGGTGCGCGCGCTACGGGGCATGACCGAAGAGTCCGGTCGGTCGGAAGAGGAGCAGGAGGATGATGAAGACAAAGCTCAGGAGGAACGCCGGCTCGGCGCCGAGCGCGGTGGCCACGATGGAGTCGATGAGGCCCAGGATGAGCCCGCCCAGGATGGCGCCGGGAATGCTCCCGAGGCCGCCCAGGATGATGATGATGAATGCCTTCAGGAGCGGCTGTTCCCCCATCATGGGGTCGAGCTTGAAGATCGGCGCCATGAGCGCGCCGGCCGCCGCGGCCAGCGCGAAGCCGACGGCGAAGGCGAGGCCGTTCACCACGTTCACGTTGACGCCCTGGAGGGCCGCCGCCTCCTTGTCCTGCTCGATCGCGCGCATGGCCGCGCCCATCCGGGTCTTGTTGATGAACAGGTAAAGTGAGACCACCAGCACGCCCGCGATGGGGATGATCATCAGGCGCTCGACGGAAATCATCACGCCGAGCACGTTTCTCGTCCCCGAAAAGACCGGCGGCACGTGTTTGTCGAGGGTGCCGAAGACCGGATAGCCGGCGGCCTGCAGCAGGGTGGTGAGGGCGAGGAGCGCCACCAGCGTCGGTTCGATGCCCCCCTTGATGGGCCGGTAGATCGAGCGCTCGACGAGATACCCGAACGCGCCCAGCACGAGCATCGCGAGCACGAAGGCCGCGAAGTACGGCGCCCCCCACTGGAAAAAGACGTAGTAGATGACGAAGGCGCCCAGCATGTAGATCGCCCCGTGCGCGAAGTTGATGATGTGCATCATGCCGAACATGAGGGTGAGCCCGAGGGCCATCAGGATGTAGATCGAGCCGATGCTGAGGCCGATGACCGTGCTCTGCACGAGCAGCGCAGCAGTCACCACCGCCCCCAGACGCTCGGAGCGCCCCAGGGAACCCGGGGCGCTCCTCGATCATTCGACATGCGGCTGATCAGTTGTGAGGGGGCTTGAGCTGCACGACGAGGTGCGCGACCCCGTCTTTGACCTCGGAGAAGGGCATGGGGTAGATGATCTGGTTGCCGATGCCGTAGTAGTCCTTCCCGCCGAAGTGCGCCTTCCCCCAGAGGTTCTCGAACTCGACCGTGCTCAGCGCTTCCGCGATCTTCTTCGGGTCGAGGCTCTGGGCCTTCTTCACCGCGGCCACGAACGCGAGGGCTGGATTGGCGAAGTCGATGCTGGTCGCGTTCCACTCGCCGTGCTTCTTGGTGTACCGCGCTTGCCAGCTCTTGATCTTCTCCGGCAGCGGGGTCTGCACGTAGCCGTGGACCCACGTGCCCTCCACGTTCTCCTTCCCGGCGATGCCCGCCACCACCGAGGTGTCCATCTGGCCGAGGTGGATGAACCGCCCCTTGAAGCCGAGCACGCGGGCCTGCTTGACGATCAGGCCGACACTGCCCGCGGGCGCGGCGAGCACGCTGATGATGTCCGGCTTCTGCGCGAGGACGCGCAGGAGCAGCGGGTTGAAGTCGGTCACGGGGCGCTCGAAGAACTCCCGCGCCACCACCTCGTAGCCCAGCTTCGCGACGTAATTCGTCTCCACCTTGAGCGACCACCAGCCGGTGTCGTCGTTCGGCGTGATGGAGGCCACGCGCTTGATGCTCGGATGGTTCTGCTTGATCCAGTTCCAGAACGTGATGGTCTCCGGCGGGGACGGGAAGCTGTGGAACGTGTAGGGATTCTTCGGGCTCACCAGCCCGTCGGCGTAGGCCAGGGGCAGGTTCAGGGTGCGGGTTTCGTTGACCGTCTCCTCGATGGCCTTGACCACGGTGCCCCCCAGGACGGAGATGAAGTGCACGCCGTCCTTGGAGATGAGCCGGTTGACCGTGGCCACGCCCTCGGCGATCACGTACTTGTGGTCGTAGGCGACCACCTCGAGCTTGTACTTCTTGCCGCCCACCTCGAGCCCGCCCTGGGCGTTGATCTCGTCGAAGATCAGCTCGGTCGCGCCCTTGTGGGGAATGCCCCAGGGGGCGGCGGGCCCGGAGAGCGGCGTCGCGACGCCGAACTTGATGACGTCGGCCGCGCCGGCGCTTCCCGGACTGACGACCATCAGGACTGCCGCGATGAGAAGCGTCGACCAGTTGAGCGAGCGCCATGGCTTCATCGCCATCCCTCCCGGGTGCTGGGTGTGGGTCAGAGGGTTCCTGGGGCATGCGGACTATAGCACGCGCGCGAGCGGTACTCAGGGGCGCGCGAGCAACCGCTCCACTCGGGTCAGCAGCGTGCTTGCGAGCAGGGTCGGCTGGTGAGCCGGCAGGTCCACCCACACCGGGAACTCCCGCCCGGTGATCTTGCGGGCCTTGGTAGGGCCGCCGAGGGACATCATGGTCTGCCACATGGTCTGCCACGAGTCCGCGAGAGCGGGGTCGGCAAGCAGCAACAGGGCGCGCCCGAGGTAACTGTCGGCCACACCCGGGAAGGCTATACCCGCCTCGCTCAGCACCTCGGCCCACTCCTCAGGAGCGAGAAACTGCCGGGCCGGTCCCGTCTGCCACGCCAGGGCCGGACACAAGCCGCGGCCCGTCCCCTGCAAGGCTGCCAGCCAGTGGAGCCGGGCTCGGTCGAGGAAGCGGCGGTACGACTCGGCTACACCTTCCGGAGCCTCGTCGTGCTCCTTGAGGAGGATCGACGGGAACGGCGAATCCGGGAGGCTGTACGCGCGAATCAGCGAGTGCGGCGGTGGGCAGCCGAAGGGAGCCACGCGGTCCAGGAAGGTCGTCAGCACCGCGCCCTCGAGGACGGCGTCTGGGATGGCGAGCAGGTAGTGAGTGGAGTGCGGGCCCGGGACGGACGCCAGCAGCATCTCGCCCGCAGGCCAGTCCTTGCCATCTCGACTGTCGCCGATCCCGATCTCTGAGCTCCCGCACTGCCGTAGCTGGAGGGAGCCGGTGCGCGAGAGCATGGGTGATGTTCCTCGCCTTCGTAGAGCGTGCCCGTAGCGATTGCGCCCTCGAGGAGATACGGATAACATGCTGGGCACCAAATCTCCAAGGAGGACTCAATGGCCGAAGGGAAAGTCCACGTCGAGATCGTCTACTGCGTCGTCTGAGGGTACCTGCCCGTGGCCGTCAGTGTGGCGGCCGAGCTGTCCTCGATCAACTACCGCGAGACCGCGATTACGCTGACACCGTCCGACAGCGGACGGTTCGAAGTGTACCTCGACGGCAAGAAGCTCTACGACCGGAAGGAGCCGGGGGCCGTGGATTTCCTGCCCGCGCTCAGGGAGATCCACAAGATCAGGGACGCCATCCGTGACGTCTTCGCCGCGGCGCCCCCGGTGGCGGCCAGCTGAGAGCGACCATGGCCCTTGGCACCCACCATGTGCATGTGAAGACCCGGGATCCCAAGCAGACGATGCAGTTCTACGTGGACAACCTCGGCGCGACGCTGATCGCCGAGGTCGGCACTCGCGGCTACCGCGTGAACCTGCACGGGCTGACACTCAACATCACCACGATCATCGATACCCAGCGCCGCGAGCAGCACTACGGCCTGGAGCACATCGCCCTCGACACCGACGACTATCCGGGGACGCTGGCCCGGCTTCGGGCCAATGGCGTGCGCATCCTGGAGGAGCTGCCGCCCACCAATGGCCGGCGCGTCTGCTTCCTGGAAGCGCCCGACGGGGTGCAGATCGAGGTCATCGAGAAGGGATAGGCGGCGGCGCGCGACTCATGAAGGTCGGCGTGATCTTTCCCCAGACGGAGTGCGGGACCGACGTCGAGACGATCGGCGGGTTCGTCCGGGACGTCGAGGCGATGGGCTTCGACCATCTCTTCGTGGCCGACCACGTCCTGGGCGCCGATCCCAGGTTCCACTCCCATCCATCGCTCGCCACGTACTCGCACGAGGCCGTGGTCCACGAGGCGCTGACGCTGATGGCCTACCTCGCGGCCATCACCCGCCGGCTCACCCTGGCCACCGGCATCCTCATCCTCCCGCAGCGGCAGACGGCGCTGGTGGCCAAGCAGGCGGCAGAGATCGACGTGCTGAGCGGCGGCCGGCTGCGTCTCGGGATCGGCGTGGGCTGGAATGCCGTCGAGTTCGAGGCCCTCAACGAGACCTTCGACGACCGCGGCCGCCGCAGCGCGGAGCAGATCGCCGTCCTGCGCGCGCTGTGGACCCAGGAGGTCGTGGACTTCCGCGGCGAGTTCCATCGGATCGACCATGCCGGGCTCAACCCGATGCCGATCCAGCGGCCGATTCCCATCTGGTTCGGCGTGGGGAGCCGTGGCCAGCCGGTGCCCCCCGACGCGGCCCTCCGCCGGATCGCGAGGCTCGCCGACGGGTGGAGCCCGAACTTCGCGCCCGACAGCCAGGGCCAGGCCCTCGTCGCCCGCGTGCATCAGTACGCGCGCGAGGCGGGCCGCGACCCCGCCGCGCTCCCGCTGGAGGGCCGCATCCGCCTCGCCGGCCAGGCGCCCGACGGGTGGACGAAGCAGGTCGAGGCGTGGAAGGCCCTCGGCGCCTCCTTTCTCATCGCCGAGCCACGGGGCGCGGGCCTCACCTTCCCGGCCGGACATCTGGACGCGCTGCGGAGATTCAAAGCGACGCTGAGCTGAGGCGGACCAGGAGGACGAGATGGCGAGACGGGTGACGGTGCAATCGCTGTCGGGCATGAAAGCGGAAGCGGCAGTCGGGCCGCATCGGGTGATCGTGGATGCTCCTCCGGAGGCGGGAGGCGGGGACGAGGGCCCGTCGCCGGCCGAGATGCTCCTCGGGGCCATCGGCGCCTGAAAGCTCTCGAACGTTCGGCGGTTCGCCGAACGGAGACAGTGGCCGATCCAACGGCTCGAGGCCCGACTGGAGGCCACGGAGGCCCAGGGCCGCATCATCGCGATCGACGCGGAGCTGGTCCTGGAAGGTTCCTTCGACGACCTGCAGCTGGCCGGCCTTCGCGAGGCGGCCGAGAGCTGCCGCATCAGCCGCGCCCTCAGCGTTCCCGTGAGCTTGCGTCTGACCATCGCCTGAGTCGCGGCGATCGAAGCAATGTCCGCCTAGTCGCAAGGAGACGATCATGACGAGCCGACGCGCACGACTCGTTGCGGCCGGTGTTCTCGCTCTGATGTCGGTCGTGTCCACGCGCGCGCTCGCCACCGAAGCGCCGGCGGGCCAGATGAGCTGGGCCCTGCACTTCAGCCTGGCGCCGACCCTCTTCGAGCCCGCCGAGACGGCGGGCCTCATCACGCCCTTCATGATCATCTACGCCCTCCACGACGCCCTCGTGAAGCCGATGCCCGAGAAGGCCATGGCCCCCGGGCTCGCCGAGTCGTGGAGCCGGTCACCGGACGGTCTCGTCTACGAGTTCGTGCTGCGCAAAGGAACGAAGTTTCACAACGGCGAGCCGGTCACCGCCGAAGATGTCAAGTTCTCGTTCGAGCGGTACCGCGGCATCTCCGCGCAGGTCCTGAAGGAGAGGGTGGCCGCGGTCGAGACTCCGGATCCCGGGCGCGTCCGGTTCCGGCTCAAGCAGCCCTGGCCGGATTTCATGGCGTTCTACTGCACGCCGGCAACGGGCGCGGCCTGGATCGTGCCCAGAAAATACGTCGAGAAGGTGGGCGAGGACGGATTCAAGAAGACGCCCGTCGGGGCGGGGCCCTACAAGTTCGCTTCGTTCACGCCCGGGATCGAGCTCGTGCTGGAAGCCTTCGACGGGTACTGGCGCAAGGCACCGAGCGTGAAGCGTCTGGTCTTCAAGGCGGTGCCCGACGCCACCACGCGACTGGCCATGCTCAAGCGGGGTGAAGTGGACATCGCCTACGCGGTCAACGGCGAGCTCGGCGAGGAGGTGCGGCGGACGCCGCGGCTCACCCTGCGCCCGACTCCGTTCGTGGCCACCCACTGGCTGCTCTTCGCCGACCAATGTGACCCGAGCTCTCCGTGGCGCGATCGGCGCGTGCGCCTCGCGGCCAACCACGCGGTCGACCGTCAGGCGATGAACCAGGCGGTGACGCTCGGGTACTCCAAGATCACGGGGAGCATCATCCCCACCAGCTTCGACTTCTACTGGCAGCCGCCGCTGCACCCCTACGATCCGGTCAAGGCCAGGCAGCTCCTCGCGGAGGCCGGATACCCGAAGGGCTTCGATGCCGGGGACTTCTGGTGCGACGCGTCGGCCTGCCAGTACGCCGAGCCGGTCCTCAACGACCTTCTGGCCGTCGGCATCAAGAGCAGGCTTCGCCCGCTCGAGCGGGCGGGGTTCCTCACGGCGTATCAGGAGAAGAGGCTGAAGAACATCATCTACGGGCTGAGCGGCATCTTCGGAAACGCCGCCACCCGGATGGAGCCGTTCGTGATCTCGAGTGGCGCCTACGCCTACGGGGGATACCCCGACATCGACGGGCTCTTCAAGGAGCAGGCAGGTGAGCTCGACCCGAAGAAGCGCCAGGCGCTGCTCCATCGAATCCAGCAGCTGATCCACGACAAGGCCATGGTCCTGCCCATCTGGCAGCTCGCGCTCCTGCAAGGCGTGGGTCCTCGCGTGGCGGAGTCGGGGCTCGGTCTCATCGCGGACTATCCGTGGTCCGCGCCCTACGAGGACGTGAAGCTCAAGCCGAGGTGAAACGGATCGACCCAAGAAGCCGGTACGCAGGCGCGGCGTGCTTTCCGCTCGTCGCACCTCTAGCCGAACATAGCCGATGGCCTTCTTCAGCGCGCAGGTTGCTGCCGATTGCGCTTGTTGGCCTCGGGACTCGTCGAGTCGGCGCGCCGGCCAGACGCCGCTGGGCGAGGGCACCGGGTAGCATGTGCTACGATGGGCGGGCCACATCGCCCCGACATTCCCAACGAAGAGGAGACTCCTGCATGATCGAGTCCGACCGCCCCGTCGTGACCCGCCGCCGTTTTCTGAAGACCGGAGCGCTCGCCACCGCCGCGATGCCCCTGCTGACCCACGCGTCGCGCGCCTCGGCGGCCACCAAGGTGCACGACTTCCAGACCTCGGCCGACGTCGCCAAGGCCGAGCAGGAAGGCGAGGTCGTCTACTACGGCCACGACGGCGAGGCCGGGATCGGTGTTCTGCTCGACGCGTTCAAGAAGGACTTCCCGAAGATCAAGACCAGCTACGTGCGCCTGCAGACGGGGGCGCTCTACGCGAAGATCACCGCGGAGCGGTCGGCGGGGCGCTTCGGCGTGGACGTGCTGCAGCTCTCCGACATCTCACCGACCATCGACTTCCAGAAGAAGGGCGGATGGGAGCAGTACGCCTCGCCGGAGTACGCCGCGTACAAGGCCGAGCACCAGTCGAGCCCCCCCGGTTACTACGGCTGGGGCGGCATCTCGTTCTCCGGCATCAGCTACAACCGCGCCAGGGTGAAGGCCGAGCAGGGGCCGAAGACGTGGAAGGACATCCTCAACCCTGCGTTCAAGGATGGGATCAGCGCCAAGCTGGCCACCTCGGGCATGCAGCACGCGCAGTGGTACATGCTCCGCAGGCTCTACGGCAACGACTTCTGGCTGGAGTTCGCCAAGCAGCGGCCGAAGGGCTTCGACGCACGCGCCCAGCTCTTCGATCGGCTGTCCAAGGGTGACGACCGGGTGTGCGCGCTCGCCGAGTACGCCGGCTACACGCTCTTTGCGGAGAAGGGCGCGGACATCGAGTTCGTCGCGCCGGCCGACGGGCTGCCGGCCATCTCGCTCTACATCGGGGTCGTCAACCGTGCGCCCCACCCCGAGGCGGCCAAGCTGTTCGTCGACTGGGCCCTCTCCCGGCGCGGCCAGCAGGTGTACCAGAATCAGAAGATCCTTCTCTACGGATCGCTGCGGGCCGACACCGGGCCGATGCCGACCGGCAAGCGCCTGTCCGACTTCAAGCTCCTCTTCCCTTCGGACTGGAACGACTTCGCGGCCAGCCACCCGGTGTTCGTCAAGGAGTGGAACTCGATCATGGGGCTTTGACCAGCATGGGGGGCTCCGAGCGCCCAAGCCCCCCGGACGCTCCTCACGCCCCGGGGGACCCGGGGCGCTCCTCGATCACGGCGGGCGTCGAGCGGGCCCGGTCCTGGTGGCCGGGCCCGCGGCTCGTCAGCCTGCTCGTCGGCGGGGGCGCCGCGGTCCTCGTCCTTTACCCGATTGCCTATCTCGTCCAAGCCTCCCTGAGCGTCGGCGATCCACAGGCCCGCCCGCCGGAAGCCTACGGTCTCGCAAATTACGCGGACCTGGGCCGCTACGCGCACATCTTCGGCAACACGCTGCTCGTGGCGGGCGTGGCGACGGTGCTGGCCGTGGTGGTCGGGTTCGCCATGGGGTGGATCCTGACGCGCACGAACGTACCCGGCCGGGCGGCGTTCGAGCAGCTCATGGCCCTGCCGTATTACGTGACGCCTCTGATGGGCGCGCTCGCCTGGGCGCTCATCGGCTCGCCGAGGAGCGGCTTCGTCAATCAGATCTGGCGCGCGCTCGGGGGAGACGGCCACCTCATCGACGTCAACACGCCATGGGGGATCGCCTGGGTGATGGCCCTCTTCGAGGGCTCGGTCGCCTTCGTGATGATCGGGGCCGTCATGAAATCCATGGACCCTGCGCTGGAGGAAGCCTCCCAGGTCCTCGGCGCCGGCCGAATGCGGACGATGCTGCGCATCACCTTGCCGTTGGTCCTGCCCGGCGTGCTCGGGGCCACCATCTTCGTCTTCGCCGAGATGCTGGGCTCGTTCTCGGCCGCCCTGGTCCTCGGGCTCCCCAACCGCTTTTACGTCGTGACCACGGCCATGTACCAGCTGGTGTCCCAGTACCCGCCGCGCTTCCCCACGGCGGCGGCCATGGGGGTGTCGCTGTTCGCCGTGATGTTCGTGATGGTGTGGGCCTACCGTCGCATCGTGAGCGCGGGCAACTACGCCACCATCACAGGGAAGGCCTTTCGACCGCGTGTCATGGATGTCGGGCGCCTGCGCTGGCCGCTCCTCGGGATGTGCGTGGGCTACCTGGGCGTGGCCGTGATCCTGCCCGTGCTGACGATCCTGTACGCCTCGCTCCAGCGCTTGACGACCGTGTTTCCCCGCGCGGACAACTTCACGCTCGCCAATTACGTGACCGCGCTGTCGCTGGACGCGGTGCGCTCGGCGCTCTGGAACAGCCTGCTCCTCGGCTTCGCCACCGCGAGCATCGGCGTCGTCCTGATGGGATTCCTCGCGTGGCTGATCTACCGCTCGCGCCTGCCCGGCGCCGGCCTCATCGAGTATGTGCTGATGTTCCCGCAGGCGGTCCCTCGCCTCGTCTTCGCCTTCGGGATGCTGTGGGCGTGGCTGGTCTTCCCGATCCCCATCTACGGCACCCTGTGGCTTCTGCTCATCGCGTACCTCACGGTGTTCCTGCCCCTGGGGCTCCGGACGATCTCAGGGGTGATTCTCCAGATCGACCGCTCGCTCGAGGAGTCTGCCCAGATGTGCGGGGCAACGTGGGGCTACCGCCTGCGCACCGTCACCATGCCGCTGCTCAAGCCCGGCCTGATCGCGGCGTGGCTCCTGCTCTTCATCGCCAGCGTCCGCGAGCTGGGCGCCTCGATCTTGCTGATGGGCCCGAAGTCCAAGGTCATCACCCCGGCCATCGTCGAATCATGGTTCTCGACGAGCAGTGAGCTCACGGCGGCGATGGCCCTGTTGCAGACGCTGGCGGTCGCCGCGGCCCTCGCGATCATGTTCGCGGTGGCCCGCCGTGCCGTCCAGGCCGGAGGCGAGTGACGTGAGCCAAGCGTCGATCGAGGTGCGCGACCTGGTCGTGCGCTATGGCACGGTCGTCGCGGTCCGCGGCGTGACGTTCACCGTCGGGGCCGGTGAACACCTCACGCTGCTCGGCCCCTCGGGGTGCGGCAAGACGACCACGCTGCGGGCGATCGCGGGGCTGGAGCGGCCGACGTCGGGCGAGATCCGGATCGGCGGCAGCCCGGTGTTCGCGTCCTCGACGAGCCTGAACGTTCCCGCCGAACGTCGCGGGCTGTCCATGGTCTTTCAGTCCTACGCCATCTGGCCTCACATGACGGTCTTCGACAACGTGGCCTACGGCCTCCGCGTGCGGCGCCGTCCGGAGGCCGAGATCGCGACGCGCGTGCGCGAGGCCCTCGACCTGGTCCAGCTCGGCGAGCTCGACGATCGCAGCGCATCCAAGCTCTCCGGAGGCCAGCAGCAGCGCGTGGCCCTCGCTCGGGCCTTCGTGTTCTCGCCCTCGGTACTCCTCTTCGATGAGCCGCTGTCGAACCTCGACGCCAAGCTACGCGCCGAGATGCGCGTGGAGCTGAAGGAGCTTCAGCGCCGCCTCGACATCACCTCGGTGTACGTGACCCACGATCTCGAGGAGGCGCTCGCCATCTCCGACCGGATCATCGTGATGCGCGATGGCGCCATCGAGCAGGTGGGCACGCCGGCCGAGATCTACGATCGGCCGCGCAACACGTTCGTCGCGGACTTCGTGGGGTCGGCCAACCTGATCCGGGGCCGTCGCCGCCCCGACCTCGAGCGCAACGGGCTCGTCGTCCTGGAAACGCCCGGCGGTGCGCTGGTGCACGGGACCGCCCTCGACCGCCGGACCGGGGCGGAGGCGCTCATGGCCGTCCGCACCGTCCGCCTGCGCCTCGAGCGCGTGCGTCCGGAGACGGCTGTCAACGTATGGCCGGCCCGGATCCGGCAGCGCGTGTTCCAGGGCGATTTCACGCAGTATCACGTGGACTGGGACGGCCGGCAGCTCATCGTGCGCTCGGCGGCGCCGGAACCGCTGGCCGAGGGCGACGAGGTGTTCGTCAGCGCCGAACCTCGGCACTGCGTGCTCCTCGAGGAGTGAGAGTATACGCGTTCGAGGTCGCTCCGGCTTCACTCCCCGGGAGGTCGCGGCCCTGGTAGCCTGTAGCTACCGCCGATCCATGCGGGCCTCAACCCAAAAAGCCGCCGACCGTGCGGACGAACGCCTCCGGCTGCTCGTAGGGCAGCATGTGGCCCGCGCCGTCGATCGTCTGTACGCGCGCGCTGGGGATCAACGACTTCCAGCGCTCAGCATACGCTGGCACGATCAGACGGTCGGCGGCGCCCCAGAGGACGAGCGTCTCGGCAGTGAGGCGATACAGGCGCTTGGCAAGGCGCCGGTTCGGGATGGGGAACAGGATCTTGCCGGCCATCGCCAGGCGTCGCTGCGACGCGACGTAGAAATCCTTGAGCGCTTCCATGTCGGAGAGGTCGGCGCCACCGGTGAGCAGCGCCTGGCCCTTCTGCGGGTCGGTGAACAGCACGTCCGCGATCTGATGGGGGAGCATGGCGAAGAGGTCGGGGATCGGGTGCTCGTCCATCCACAAGCCCGCCGCGCCAACCAGCACGAGCTTGCCGAGATCGCGCGGCGCCAGGCACGCCATCTCGGCGGCGATCATGCCGCCCATCGAGTGACCGACGAGGTGTGGCTGGCGGAGCCCCAGCGCGTCCACGAGGTCCCAGCCGTGCAGGGCGAAGTCGAGCATGTCCTCCAGCAGCTCCTCGCCCGTCGACTCGCCGTAGCCCGGCCACTCGGGCGCGAACACCGAATACCGCTGCGCGAGCTGGTCGAGGAACGGGTTGTCGCGGAGCAGGCCGCCGGCGCTGTGGAGAAAGACGACGGGCGCGCCGCTGCCGCCCTCCCGCACGCGGCAACGCGTGCCCTTCTTGGTCTCGATCACCTGCCACTTCATCGCTTCCACTCCGCGCCGGGCTTCTCCGCCCCCGGCCGTCGCTCCTCCGGGCGGATGCGCTCGTCCATCGGATGCATCCACCAGCGCTCGTCGTGCTTCCACTCGGGCCAGAGGTCGCGCAAGTGGGGCATGACCTTCTCGGCGAAGAGCTTCGACGAATGACGCGTCTTCCAGTCCGGCATGTTGCCGTTGTGGAACAGGCAGAAGAGGTGGCCGATGCGGAGACCCTTGATGCACTCTTCGAGCTGCTGCCGGACCGTCTCGGGGCTGCCCGCGATGACGAAGCGCTCGTCCACGAGCTGCTTCCACGTCAGGTTCTCGAGGATCTTCTGCCGCGACGCCGTGAGCTGCGACAGCGCGCCGTACTTGACGGTCGCCATCGTGCGGTAGCCGGGGGGATCGGCGAAGGGCGGGAAGACGTGCAGGCACCGGTTGAAGAAGTAGAGACAGTGCTCGGCATAGAGCGCTTCCGCCTCGGCGTCGGTGTCGGCCACGCAGATGATCTGGGCGAAGGCGGCGCGATACGGGGAGTCGTCCTTGCCCCGCTTGGCCACGCGCTCCCAGTAGCCCTCCAGCAGCGACTTGCCGCGCAGGTAGCCGAAGAACGACAGGTAGGAGTAGTTGTAGTCGTAGTCGAGGCAGAAGTCCCACGTCTCGATGGAGCCGCCGCCGGGGATGTAGATGGGCGGGTGCGGCTTCTGGATGGGCTTGGGCCAGCAATTGACCCAGCGGAGCTGGTTGTACTTGCCGTCGAAGGCGAACGGCTCGTCGCTGGCCCACGCCTTCATGATCATCTCGTGCGCCTCGCGGTACTTGTCGCGCGTGAGCGCGGGGATCTGCCCGTAGCAAAAGTTGGTGTCCATCGGGGTCCCGACCGGGAACCCGGCGATGAGCCGCCCGCCGGAGATGACGTCCAGCATCGCGAACTCCTCGGCCACTCGAATGGGCGGGTTGTAGCCCACGATCGAGTTTCCGATCACGCAGAGGGCGGCGCGCGAGGTCCGGCGAGCGAGCGTCGCGGCAATCAGGTTCGGTGACGGCATCAATCCATAGCCGTTCTGGTGGTGCTCGTTGCAGCCGATCCCGTCGAAGCCGAGCGCCTCGGCGTACTCGAGCTGGTCGAGGTACGTGTGGTAGACCTCGTGACCTTTCCGCGGATCGTAGAGCGTGTTGGGGATGTCCACCCACACGGAGCGGTGTTTCTCCCGGAAGTCGTCGGGCAGGTACGGCCACGGCATGAGGTTGAACCATGTGAATTTCATTCAGGCCTCTCTTTCGGCAGCGAGCCTTCAGGGCGCCAACTGCGGTCGATTGCGCTTGATGGCCTCGGGATTCGTCGAGTCGGCGCCCATGTAGATGCCCTTCTCCCAGGAGCGCGTGAGAGGATCACGGACGCGGAGCTGCATTCGGCCGACGCCGTGGATCTCGAAGTCGACGACCTCGCCGTCCTGCAGCGGCCCCAGGCCCTCGTGGTTGGTGCCGCAGGCGATCACGTCGCCGGAGTTGAGGGTCATGATCGTCGTGGCAAACTCGACCAGCTCCGGCACCAGGTGCTCCATGTCGTCGGTGTTGTAGTTATGACGGAGCTGCCCGTCCACCCAGAACTGCACGTGCACGTCGTTGGGGTCGGGGATCTCGTCGGCGGTGGCGATGCACGGGCCGAGGGGGGCGAACGTGTCGAAGGACTTCCCGAGCCAGCTCCCCGTCTTCCAGGTCCGCCGGCCCTCGCCGCGCGCGGACACGTCGATCATTCCCGTATAGCCGAAGACCGCGCGCTTCCAGTCCTCGCGCTTGACCAACTTGGCGGGCCCCTTGATGACGAGGGCGAGCTCGGCCTCGTGCATGAAGATCCACGGCTCGGTGAATTCCGGCAGCACGATGGTGTCCCCGGGCCCGATCACCGCATCCGAGCTCTTGAGAAACATGTTGAGCGGCCTGGCCTCGACGCGCAGGCGTACGGAGGCCAAAGGTAGCGCCTGACTCGTCCTGACCCGCCGCTCCAGCTCTGGACGCAGCCGATCGAAATCGTCGATGATGCCCTGCATCGTCAGCTGGGGTGAGTGGCCTACCCGCACCGCATCGGCCACATTGACCACGCCCTCGTCGGTGAGCACACCCGGCCAGACGTCTCCTCTTCCCGGAAGCTCGAAGAGAACCAGCTTCACGATGCGCTCCTCAAGGGCCGCCTCCGTTGGCTCGCGGTCATCGCGCCTTGAGCTTCAGGTCCTCGTAGGGAGCGGAGTATCCGTGGTTCGTGATCAGGCCCAGCCCGGATTCCGCCACCCGCGGACCCACACCGTTCAGGAAGGCGGGCTCGAAGAGCGGAGCGAACATCGCCTTCTCGTGCATGAGCTGCTGGATCCGGTGAAGGATGGCCTCGCGCTTCTTGCGGTCCGGCTCGGCGGCCTGCTCGCGGAAGAGCCCGTCGATGTCGGGGTAGCCGCCGTAGGCGAACATGCCCTCGCTGACCACGAAGGCCTCGATGCGAGTGGCGGCGTTGCCGAAGGCGGCGCTGCCCTGGCGATGGAGGTTCTTGAGCTTCTTCTCCTGATTCGCCTTGATGATGGCGGCCCGCTCCATCGGTCGCAGCTTGACGCGGATACCTACGGCCTGCAGGGAGTTGCCGACGAGCTCGGCGATGGGGGCGTACACCAGGTCCGCCGAGATCTGGCCGGCATCGAAGCCGTTCGGGTAGCCTGCCTCGGCGAGGAGCCGCTTCGCCTTCTGCGGATCATAGGGATAGAGCGGCGCGGGCCAGGCGAACTCGAAGGCGACAGGAATGATGCTCCCCGTGACCTTGGAGAGGCCGAGGTACTCGGCCTGATTGATGGCCTGGCGATCGATGGCGTGGTTGGCCGCCAGCCGCACGCGCCGATCCGCCCACGGGGATTTGGGGTCCCACTGGTCGATGAAGACGACCCATTCCGTGAACGCGCCCCCCGTGGGTTTGAGGGCGAGACCCGGCGTCCGGCGGATTTCTTCGGCGAGCTCTCCGCGGATCGAGTAGGCGATGTCGGTCTCTCCGCGCTTGAGCATGGCCAGCCGGGTGGTTTCGTCGACAACCGACTTGAAGACCAGGCGCCTCACGCTCGGGGCTTTGCGCCAGTACTGCTCGTACGCCTCGAGCACGAGCTCGACGCCGGGCGTGAAGGAGACGAACCGATAGGGACCGGCGCCCACGGGCGCTTTCTTGAACCCATCGTCGCCGACCTTCTCGACGTATTTTCTGGGCACGATCCAGGCCGCCCCCGTGGCGGGTGTCCCGTAGAACGTCATGAACTCGGGCCACGGAGTCTTGAGGCGGAACCGAACCCGGTGCGGGTCGACGATCTCCACGGCCGCCACGCGATTCTTCAAGGTCGTCGCCGCCGCGCCCTTGTAGCGCTCGAACGAAAACTTCACGTCGTCGGCGGTGACGGGGTCGCCGTTGTGGAACTTGACGCCTGGCCGAAGGGTGAACTCGTAGACGAGGCCGTCGGGGGAGACGCTCCAGGACTCGGCCAGGCTCCCCGCCTGCGGCTTTCCCGGCATGGGTTTCACCAACGCGTCGTGAAGCGCGTACAGGACCAGAAAGGGCGTGATGATCCCGGGGGTCTCGGCAGGGTCGAAAAACGTCGGGGCCAGTGAGAAGTGGATCGCCCACGTCAGCTGGCCTTCGGCGGCGTCGGTGGGCGCCGCAACGATGGCCGACAGCACCAGGATGACCAGCACGGCGAAGTGCCCTCGAGCGCGTCTCATGATGCCCCCTGCGGCCGATTGTACGACCGCTCTCCTTCGCGCGGCCATGGGGAGTGACCTGGCTCCAGCTCCCTGGTCTCAGGCGCGCTCAACGAGCGCGGCGAGTGCTTCTACTTGCTCGGCGTAGCGGCAGACGGGGTTGAGGAGGAGATGGTTGGCGCCGAGGGCGACCAGCTCTTCCAGCCGCTCCCGTACCTGCTCTGCCGTGCCGTGGATACCCGACGCGTCGGTCCCCGCGGGGTTGCGATAGACGGTGGTGAACCAGCGGTCGAGCTCGTCCCTGGCCACGTCCGCGCGCTCGTGGACGGACATGAACACGCGCTTGGAGATCGGGAACGCAGCCGGATCGCGTCCGGCCTTCTCGAGCTCCGCCCTCAGTACCGGAACGCAGCGTGAAAACGTCGCCGTGCTCGAGCCGCCCGAGCCCATCCAGCCATCGGCGACGGTCGCCGCGCGGCGGACCGCGTCGGGATGGTCGCCGCCCAGCCAGATCGGCGGGTGCGGTTTCTGCACCGGCTTGAGGACCATGGTGCCGGCGTCGAGCTTGTAGAAGTCTCCACGGTAGGTGACCTTCGGCTCGGTCCACAGCGCCTTGATCAGCTCGATCCCTTCCTTGAACCGTCGCACGCGCCGCTCCGTCGGGATCTGGAACTCGGTGTAGTGATGGTCCCGGCCCAGCCCCACGCCCAGGATCGCGCGCCCGTTACTCACGTAGTCGAGCGTGGCCACCTGGTGCGCGACGTGGATGGGGTTGCGGACGGGCAGCACGGACACGGCCACCCCGAGGCGGATCTTCGTGGTCAGCGCCGCGGCGTACGTCAGCACGACGGCAGGATCGAGGGAATACACGTGGTCCACCGCGTTCTCGGTCACCCACAGGTCGCGGAACCCCAGGGCCTCGGCGCGCCGGGCAACCTCGCGCACCGCCGTCATGTCGATCGGATCGGGAGAGCGATGCGGCAGCGACATTCCCAGCGGGATGTTCATGTCAGTGATTCTCCAATCTTACCGCTTCTCGAGCGTCAGGCGCACGAGCCGATCGGCCCGGTCCTGGCCGTCGAGGTCGCGACAGGTCGCGATGATCTCCTCGAACTGCGCCGCGGGGATCGGCAAGGCGGGCACGATCTCCCGAATCCGTCGCACCTCCTCGTCGAAGTCCCACATGAACTCGCGCCCGGTGGATTGCTTCGTGTAGGTCTTGCCGTTCTTCGTGTAGATCGTGATGCGGGGACCGAAGAGCGTCATGGTGTGCGACGGGATGATCGTCACCCGCTTCATGAGCTCCAGCACCTCGGGCGGATCGCCGGCGCCGCCCGGGTCGGCCTGCCGCACCGCGGAGAATCCGCGCTTCACGACGCCGTACGCCGTGAAATAGGCGGTGCTCCCCGGCTCGGCCACGGTATCTTCCCGCCGACTCGGGAAGGCCGGGCTCGGATACTGCGTCTCGAGCCAGTTCACCACGGCCTCGACGCGATCGACGTCCTCATGGCGGATGTCGTGCTCTTCACAGAGCTTTGCGGTGACGTCGACGTGGGCGATGTTGTAGCCGGCGGTGTAATAGATCCGGTAGATCGTCTCGAGGAACATCCAGTCCGCCCCCAGCCCGGCGGTGATCTTGTCGAGGCTGGTCCGGGTGTCGCCGACGAAGCTGTACGTGAGCCGCCCCCGGTTGTTGCCCGCGTAGGCATGATAGAAGCCGGCGTCGCCCTCGAGCACGGTCTCGCCGCCGGGATGTCCTTCCTTCGCGAGGGCGACGGCCAGCATCGCGTTGCGGACGGCCGCGCCCTCGCGCAGGGCCCGGCCACCGCTCCGGGCCCCTTCGAGATTGCCGCTCGCCAGGCTGGCGCAGAGCGCGATCGTGCTGTTCACCTGGTCCTCGGTGAATCCGAGGATCTTGGCGGCGGCGATGGCGGGCCCGAAGATCCCGAACACCACCCCGGCGTGGAACCCGCGCGCCATCACGGTGGGGATGAAGTCGGCGGCCATCCGCTCCATGACCTCGTAGCCCGCCACGAGGCCCGTGATGAAATTCTTTCCCGAGACCCCCGCGGTCTCCGCCGCGACGAAAGCGCCCGGGACGATACTGGTGCCCGGGTGGGTCAGCATCCGGAACGTGTCCCACTTGCCGCCCGCCATCGCCATCTCCGCGTTGGCGAAGGCGGCCCCGCCTTTGGTGACGCTGGCGCCGTCCACCATGATCGTGGCGCCGCGGGGAACGCCTGCTTCTTCCTCTCTGATGAGCTTCACGGCCTGCCGGCCGCCCGGAGTCCGCGCGCCCAGCAGGACGGAAGCGAGGTTGTGCAGGACGACACCCTTGGCGCGATCGACCACCGCCGGCGGCAGATCCTCGTAACGGAGCGCAACGATCCACCGGGCGAGCTGGCGGCTGAGCGACGTCATTGCCGTGGATTCCTCCATCGAGCGCCCGCATGAGCGAGGCGAAAGGGCTGAACGTCGGGCGACTTTACAAGGCCGGGGGTGTCGTTGTCGACCCCGCCCACAACCTCCCGAGAAGATGGCATTCGATCGCTTGGCATCCGCGATGCTACCGCACGGAATAGGCGACGAGAAACTCTGGTTTTGTCCAGCTTTTCGACAGGGGATTCGAGTGGCGTCTCTGCTCTCCTCGTTCCCTCATCCGTGTCAGGGGCTACTGACGCCCCCGGCCCGCCGAGTGGTTCGCCCGAGTCGTATCGTCGGTATTTTCTTCCTTGTAGGCTTGCTTGTCTCGGTGATCTGCCTCGCGCACGCGAGCCCACCGGATCCGATCTGGATTCCCGGCATCTACGACCACGGCGATTTCGACGACGCCGTCCTCGCCGTGCTGTGCATCGATGCGCTGACGGTCTCACGTTTCACGAGTTCAGGCTCTGAGGGCGGGTGGCAGATGCTGCCCGCGTTCGCAAGCTCGGTCGATTCTTCCCAGTCGGTCGACCGCCCGCCCAGTCGTAGCCCCCCGCTCGCCTAGCGAACGCGTCGCATCCACGTAGCAGGACGCACGGGTTCGTCTGGAGCGCCGCCCGGCCCTGTGCGAGGGTAGAAATTTTCGATGCCCGTCCTGCTTCGAAGCCCTGCGGGATCGCCGGTGCCGGAGATATTGACAGAATCAGTCAGCGCCCGGAGTGACGAGGAATCCGAGAGTCCGCACAGTACCCACGAGAATTAGGGAGACCCATCGATGCCCGGGGAAACGACTCATTGCCACCTACGAGAGGGAGGCGTCCCGATGCGCTGGACAACGACAGCGATCATCTCATCCGCGTTGTTCATCCTCGCGCTCGGGCTAGGCGCGAGGCCAGCTCTGGCGGACCCAATTAAATACGCCCTCATCGCCACCATTCCTGTTCCGGCCACCGATCAGAATACGGTTGGCGGGAAGTTTGCCACGTATGACATTGCGTTCTTCGATGGCACGACACAGTTGATGTATCTGGCCGACCGCTCCAACGCCTCGGTGGATATCTTCTCCGCGAAGACCAACTCCTTCGTGGGGAGAATCGGGGGCACCCTCCCCGCGGGCGGCCAGATGTTTTCCGGCCAGCAAGCCAGCAATGACACCTCCGGGCCGGACGGAGTCCTCGTCGCGAGGTTTTCCGTCAACGGGGTCCCGCAGAATCCGCAGGTGTGGGCGGGAAACGGTGACAGCACGTTGAAAGGGTTTGACCTCACCAGCCCCAACCTCCTTTGTGCCACGTCGGCCTGTTCCGCGCCGCCGAGGTCAGCCTTGGCCCAGCTCCCCAGTACGCCGATCGTCACTGGTCCCACAAGCGCCAACCGCGTGGACGAAATGGCGTTCGATCCGAAGGATCATCTACTCTTGGCCGTAAACAACGCGGCCAGTCCTTTTCCTTTCGCGACGCTCGTCGACACCTCGACGAATACCATCGTGAAGAAGATCGTGTTCGACGGGACGAATAACACCCCGACGGCCACCAACGGGGCCGAGCAGCCCGTGTGGGACAAGAACACCCAACGGTTCTACATCTCAATCCCGGAGCTCAATGGCGGCGGTCCTGGGGGAGTCTCCGTGATGAAGACCGACGGGACCGTGGAGAAGACGTTCGACTTTGGGGACTCGACGTTCCTCGGCGCTGGAGGCAAATGCTCTCCTGCCGGCCTCGCCGTTGGGAACGGGAGCAAGCTAGTAGTCGGCTGTGGCGTTGCCAGCCAGACTATCATCCTTGATCCCCTTGCGAACGGGGGCAAAGGGGCGATCAAGACCATTCCCCAGGTGAGCGGGGAGGATATGGTTTGGTTCGATCCGACCACGAATCGTTTCTACGTGGCCGCGCGCCTCAATCCAGGCGGACCGGTCCTCGGTATCATCGATGGTCTGACCGACACCTTCCTCCTGAACCTGCCCACCACGCCGAATGACCATTCCGTTGCGGCAGATCCGGTCTCCGGGGAGGTCTTCGTCCCATTCGGCGGAGTAGCCGGTAATACCGTGTGCCCCAACGGCTGCATTGCAGTGTTCGTCGCACCCGAGCCGACTTCGCTCCTGCTCCTTGGCGCCGGCCTGATCGGAGTGGCCGGCCTGAGCCTGCGTCGCCGGATACGCTGATGCAATGACACGCCTCCGGCGATAGCGCCGGGCCAACCCTGACCGATCACGGGCGTCGAGCTCTCTCGGCGCCCGTGGTGTGTCGAGTCCGGCCGTCTGACGCAGTAGTAAGATGCTCGCCGCAGGCTATCGCCAACGAGGGGCCAGGGCCAATAAAGGGGACAGCGCATGCCGAGCGCCATTCGGCCACGGTTCTCACCGATGCTCTCCGCGGGCCTTGCCGTCGTCGCGGCCGCGCTCCTGGCGGCAGGGGCGCCGCCGGAAGGGGAGGCTCAGAGAAAGAAAGTCGTGAGCATCGCCGCCAAGGAGCCCGACACTCTCGACCCGCACTCGAGTACCATCGGCCAGTCGCAGGCGATCTCTCGCTTCCTGTACCGGGGGCTGACGCGGTTCGCCATCAAGGACGGCAAGGTCACGACGGCCGAGGTCGAGCCGGATCTGGCCGAGAGCTGGACGATCTCGCCCGACGGCACCCTGTGGACGTTCAGGCTTCGCCGCGGGGTCCAGTTCCACAAAGGCTTCGGCGAGCTGACGGCCGAGGACGTGAAGTTCAGCTTCGAGCGGCAGATCAGGAGGGCGCCGGGCACGCGCTTCGGCGTCAACCTCGAGGTGATCAAGGCCATCGAGGTCGTCGACCCGTACACAGTGCAGATCACCCTCAAGGCCTTCGACCCGGTGTTCCCGCTTCGGATGGCGGGCTACCAGCAGGGCTATATCGTGTCGAAGAAGGCGGTGGAGAAGCACGGCGAGCAGTTCAAGTGGAATCCCGTCGGCACAGGGCCGTTCTACTTCGATCGGCATTTGCCGCGTGAGAAGGTGGTGCTCAAGGCCTTCGACCACTTCCGCGGGGGCCGGCCGCAGATCGACGAGGTGCACTGGTTCGACGTGCCCGAGGACGCCACCAAGCTGATCGGTCTCGAGAAGGGGACGTTCGATCTGGTCTACCCGGAAGCGGTCACCGCCGACTTCGAGGCACAGGTCCGGAAGATGGGCGCGGTCATGGACCGGCGGGGCCCGGGCAGTCAGGAGCGCTTCTACATCAACATGACCAAGCCGCCTTTCGACGACATTCGCGTGCGGCGAGCGTTCATGCACGCGATCGACCGCAAGGCCATCAAGGAAACGATGTACCCAGGCCGCCTCGGCCGACTCGCCGTCAGCCCGGTGCCCGCCGGTTACTTCGGACACGTCCCGGTGGAGCTGCCGGAGTACAACCCCGACCTCGCCAGGAAGCTGCTGGCCGAGGCGGGATACCCGAACGGATTCACGATCAAGAACTACTTCATCAGCAGATCATTCTTCTTTCCAAAAGTCGCGACCCTGGCTCAGGAGCAGCTCAGGAAGGTGGGCATCATGGTGGAGCTCCAGGTCGTCGACCACGCGACGTACCACGAAAACATCCGGAAGAACCTCGATCCCTTCGTGCTCTACGGGGGCACCCGCCTCCCCGACGCCGACCCCTGGCTGTCCCTGTTCTTCCACTCGAGCGAGATTCCCGACCCGGCCACGGGTAACAAGGGCTCGAACTTCGCCCACTACCGAGGGATCGACGACCTGCTCGCCCAGGGGAGGCAGGAGCGAGACCCGAAGAAGCGGGCCGCGATCTACCACGAGGCCCAGCGTCGCATCGTCCGCGACGCGGTGTGCCTGCCCATCAGCGAGGTGCCGGGCGAGTGGGCGCGCAATCCCAAGCGGGTGAGCACTCCGTTCGACCCCGAGTACGGGGAAGATTCCCTGCACTTCAGCTACAACTACCCGGAGCTATTCCCTGCACTTCAGCTACAACTACCCGGAGCTCCTCAAGCTTCTGAACTGAGACGTGGAGGACAGCGCGGCGAGGGTATGCCGGGCAATCATCAGGTCCTCGTCGGTCGGGATGACGCGGACCATGCACCGACTATCCGGCCGGCTCACCGTGTCGGCATGGGCCGTGTTGCGCTCGGGGTCGAGCCGGAGCCCGAGGTGCTCGAGCCCCTGGCAAGCCTCCCAACGGACGGGGGCGGCCCGCTCGCCGATGCCGCCGGTGAAGACGAGCAGGTCGAGCCCGCCCAGCGCCGCCGCGAAGGCGCCGATACTCTTTCGGAGCTGATAGCAGAACATGGAAACGGCTTGGGCGGCGGCCGGCTCCCGATCCCGCCGCTCCAGCAACGTCTTCATGTCCGGGCTCGATCCCGAGACGCCCAGCAGGCCCGACTCGTTGTTCACGAGCCGCTCCAGCCGGTCGGCATCATAGCCCTTTCCTCTCAGCAGGTAGATCGCGATGCCGGGGTCCAGGTCTCCGCTGCGGGTTCCCATCATGAAGCCGCCCGTAGGCGTCAGGCCCATGGTGGTGTCCACGGGCATCCCGTCCCTCACCGCGGCCATGCTGGCGCCATTACCCAGATGCGCGATGATGGTTCGTCCGCGGGCGGCCGGCCCGAGCCGCCACACGATGTATTCGTAGGAGAGGCCGTGGAAGCCGTAGCGTCGGATCCCGGCATCCCAGAGCGTGCGGGGCAGCGGCAATCGCCGGGACAGCTCGGGCATTCGATGGTGGAACGCCGTATCGAAGCAGACAACCTGAGGCAGCGCGGGGAAGCGCGCGGTCACCGCCTCCATGACCGACAGCTCGCTGGGGAGATGCAGGGGGGCCAGGGGGACGAGCGCGCGGAGAGCCTCGAGGAGGCGCGCATTCACGCGTTCCGGCGCCGTGTGCTCGGCTCCGCCGTGGACCAGCCGGTGCCCGACGGCGTCCGGCGCGGAAAGTCCGCGGCGCTCTAACGCGTCGAAGACCGCATGCACCGCAGTGCCATGGTCAGGATACTCGCCCGCCGTCTCCGTCGCGGCGGTATGGCCCTCGTTCAGCCGGAAGCGCCCTTCCTTCAGGCCAATCCGCTCCACCGCGCCGGAGAACAGCCGGCTCTCGTCGCCTCCTGCCACGGCCGCCTTGTGTTCGTAGACCGCGAACTTCAGCGAGGAGGAGCCGGCGTTGAGACAGAGGATCCCGCTCGCCTTCGCCGTCATGTCTCTGTCCACTTCCACTCGCGCACGTCCGGCATGTCCTCGAGGTGCTCGCGGATCCATGTCTGGTGGCGGGCCAGCATGGCCTCGCAGTGCTCGACCAGCGCGGCTGCCCGCCCGGCCATCGGCGAGGCCCGCCGCACCGCCTCCAGGGCGAGGTGATAGCGGCTCATCTCGTTCCTCACCACCATGTCGAACGGGGTCGTGGTGGTGCCTTCCTCGTTGAACCCGCGCACGTGGAAGCGATCGACATTAGGGCGGCCATGCACCATCTCGTGGATGGCGCGCTGATAGCCGTGAAAGGCGAAGACGACCGGCGCTTCCCCTGTAAAGAGCTCGACGAAGGCGGCCTCCTCCAGCCCGTGGGGGTGGAAGCGGCGGGCGAAAAGTGTCATGAGATCGACGACGTTGACCACGCGCACCCGAAGCTGAGGCGCGTAGCGCCTCAAGAGCCAGGCCGCCGCCACTGTCTCCAGCGTCGGGATATCGCCCGCGGCGGCGAGCACCACGTCTGGGTTCTTCCCCTCATCGTTGCCGGCCCAGGACCAGACGGACGCCCCCCGGGCACAGTGCTCAATGGCCGAGGTCATATCCAGCCACTGCAGCTGTGGCTGCTTGTCGATCACGATGAGGTTGACGTAGTTCCGGCTGCGGAAGCAATGGTCGGCGACGGAGAGCACGCAGTTGGCGTCCGGGGGCAGATAGATGCGCGACACGGTGCCCTTCTTGGAGAGGACGACGTCGATGAGCCCCGGCCCCTGATGGCTGAACCCGTTGTGATCGTTTCGCCAGCAGGTGGAGGTCAGCAGAATGTTGAGCGAGGCGATGGGTGCCCGCCAGGGCAACTTCGTGCCCTCCTCGAGCCACTTGGCGTGCTGCACCGTCATCGAGGCCGACACCATGGCAAAGGCTTCGTAGCTCGCGAAGAGCCCGTGCCGCCCGGTGAGGATATAGCCCTCGAGCCAGCCCTGGCAGTTGTGCTCGCTGAGCACCTCCATCACGCGGCCCTCGGCAGAGACGTGGTCGTCGGTGGGGATGGTCCGGCCCACGAAGCAGCGGTCCGTCGCCTCGAAGACGTCACCGAGACGGTTGGAGTTGGTCTCGTCGGGGCAGAACAGCCGAAAATTGCGGGGCCCGGCGTTTCGCTTGAAGATGTCCCGCATCATCTTGCCGAGCTGGCGCGTCGACTCGTGTAGCTCCGTCGCGGGCTGCTTCACGGCGAGCGCGTAGTCGGTGAAGTCCGGGAGATCCAGGTCCACGAGGACTCGGCCGCCATTGGCATGCGGGTTGGCGCCCATCCGGCGGTCGCCGGCGGGGGCCAGGGCCGCCAGCTCCGGAACGAGGCAGCCGCGCTCGTCGAACAGCTCCTCCGGTCGGTAGCTCCGCATCCAGGCCTCGAGCATTTTCAGGTGCGCCCCGTTCTCCTTCACCGTGGCCAGCGGGACCTGGTGAGCTCGGAACGTGCCCTCGATCGGCACCCCGTCCACGACCTTCGGTCCTGTCCAGCCCTTGGGTGTCCGCAGTACGAGGACAGGCCACCGGGGCCGCCGGCCGGCCGCGCCACTCCGACGCGCCTCGGCCTGGATGGCGCGGATCTTCGCGTAGCAGGCGTCCAGGGTCTCTGCGAACCACGGGTGCATGACCGCCGGATCGTCACCCTCGACAAAGTGAAGCTCGTAGCCATGACCCCCGAGGAGGCTCGAGATCTCCGCGTCGTCGGACCGGCCCAGGACGGTGGGACCGGCGATCTTGTACTGGTTGAGGTGCAGGATCGGCAGCACCGCACCATCCCGGACCGGGTTGAGGAAGCTGATGCCCTTCCAGGCGCCCTCCAAGGGTCCCGTCTCCGCCTCGCCGTCGCCAATCACTGCGGCCACGAGCAGGTCCGGGTTGTCGAAGGCCGCACCGAAGGCATGGGCGAGCACATAGCCGAGCTCCCCGCCCTCGTGGATCGAGCCCGGCGTGGGGACGCTCACATGGCTCGGTACGCCGCCGGGCGTGGAGAATTGGCGGAAGAGTCGACGCATGCCGTCGAGGTCGCGAGAGACCTCCGGGTAGATCTCCGAATACGTTCCCTCGAGGTAAACGTTGGCCACGATGGCGGGACCGCCGTG
>WNFC01000300.1_pt1 | contig 54244 bp, 57 predicted proteins | sample 5400541 | NCBI WGS metagenome assembly WNFC01 (sample SAMN13153342, study PRJNA577476) | soil metagenome | isolation source: 120 cm saprolite under Douglas fir tree site 2 hole 2 replicate 1 | place: USA:California | collected 2015-04-18
GAGCGCGCTCTGGATCGTGCCGCGCTCCGCGGTGCTGGAGATCCACGAGTTCGTCGACGAGCTCAACCGCAACTACCACCGCGTCGACGGCTATCCGCTCAAGGAGAAACTCAAGGAGGCTCGTGACCGAGCGGTCTCCGCGAAAAGTGCTAGCGCACTTTCCGCGGGGGAGGGTTAGGACTTCGCTTCGCTCGTGGACATGAACGAGAAGGTACAAAACACCCTTTTAGAGATCGCTGACGACGAGCTGATCCTCGGTTGGCGCGACTCCGAGTGGACGGGCATCGCGCCACTGCTCGAGGAAGACGTCGCCTTCTCGTCGATCGCGCAGAACGAGATCGGTCATGCGCGTGCTCTCTACGAGCTCGTTGCGCGCGAACGCGGGATCACCGCCGACGAGCTCGCATTCGATCGGGCCCCCGACGAGTACCGCTGCGCGCAGCTCGTGGAGCTACGGCTACTCGACTGGGAGAAGACGATTGCCCGTCATTACCTCTACGAGGAAGCCGACGCGCGTCGACTCGAGCAGCTGAAGACCTCGGACGACGCGGAGATCGCCGGCCTCGCCGCCAAGATCGACCGGGAAGAGGCGTACCACCGCATGCACGCGCAGATGTGGCATGACCGGCTGCACGACGAGCCGCGTTATGTCCAGGCGCTGTCCGAGCTCCGGCCGCTGCTCGATGAGCGCGGCGCGCACACACCTGAGCTCCCTGAGCTCTGGGACGAGATGACGATCGTGAGGCGCTCGCAGCCGGCCGGCACGAAGTGGTGACGGAAGCTCAGATCTGGGATGCGCTCGCCGAGATCCCCGATCCGGAGATCCCCGTCATCTCGCTCGTCGATCTCGGCGTCGTCCGCGAGATCGAAGTGCAGAACGGGCACGTGCGTGTCGACTTCACGCCGACGTTCCTCGGCTGCCCCGCGCTCGAGGTGATGCGCGACGCAATGGCGGATCGGATCCGGGCGCTCGGCGCCGAGCCGGAGATCAACGTCTGCCTGGACGACTCGTGGTCGACGGACCGCATCACGCCCGCAGGACGGGAGAAGCTGCGCGCGTCCGGTTTCGCACCGCCGGCGCCGCGCGAGGCAACCGGGCCGACGCTCGTGCAGTTGCAGAGCAGCGCGCATCGCTGTCCGTACTGCGGCTCGACCGACACCCGGCTCGAGAACATCTTCGGACCGACCCCCTGCAGGTCGCTGCGTTACTGCGCGACCTGCAGGCAGCCGTTCGAGCAGTTCAAGACCATTTAGTTCGGTGAGGTCGCCGCCCGCTCGGGGGCCTCGGCCGATGTTGCACGACCCCGCGCGTGTTCGACCGTCCAGTTGAGGAGGTCGTCCGCGAGCTCCTCCCACCCGTCCTGGCCCGGCCAGTGCGACCGGCCCGGGTATTCTTTGTGCTCGGTGGCAGAGGGAGCCTTCCGCTGCTGGTTGAAGGTCGACACGTTCACCGACGGGGGACAGATCCGATCGAGCGTGCCGGTCGCCAGCAGGAGCGGCGGGCGCGCCGGGTTCCTGAAGTTGATCTTGCTCTTGGCATTCGGATTGAAGTTGGCAAGCCCGGCCTGGAAGAAGGGACGCGCGCTTCCCGGGATGTAGTAGCGCCGGTAGACGGCATCCGACTCTTCACTGCTGAGCGCATTCGTGAAGCACCAGTGGAACTGCTTCTGCGTCAGGGGCGTCTCCTTGTTGAGATTCGCCGGGTTGCGCAGCGCGGGCCACCCCGCCCTGAGCGTCGACAGCGGCAGTTTGAGCACGCCTTTGGGAGCTGCCGTCCCCAGCGCGACGCCCGCAGCGCCGAGCCCACGGTCGAGCAGGAGCTGCGCGAAGAGCCCGCCGAAGGAGTGGCCGATGATGATCGGCGGGCGGTCGAGCCCGCGGATGATCTTGTCGTAGTGATCGACGACGGCGGTGATGTCGATGCCGCGGAGCGGCGACGGATCGCGGCGAAGCTCTTCGGGTTCCTTGTCGAGGCCGGGCCACGCGGGCGCGAGCACGCGGTGGCCGCGGTCGGTGTAGTGGTTGACCCAGTGCTCCCAACTGAGTGGCGTCATCCACATGCCGTGGATGAGGACGATGGTTTCGGCCGCTGCCGAATCCGAAGCAGGCGTACTCATGAAGCCCTCCCCGATCGTTTGGCCGGTCCGGCACGTCGCGTGCCAGCGACATTCATAACACCCTGCTGCTCGTTTGCAATCCGTGGGAGCGACGGTGTGCTTCGGTAGGCTCGGGCAGATGAAGGTCGAGATCTTCTACTGCCCCGTCTGAGACGGCTATGACCGCCGGGCTGCGAGTCTCGCGGCCGAATTGAACGAGAGCACGGCTCACGACGCCGACGCAGTATCGGGTCGGAAGAGCCAGTTCGACGTCGTCGCCGACGGAGAGCTGATCTTTTCGAAGCAGCAAGAAGGCCGCTTCCCGGAGCAGGACGAGATCATTCGCGCGCTGTCGTGACGTCCGCCGGCTCGAGCCGTGGATAGGCGGCAGTGAGCAGAGTCACGTAGGCCTGCGTCTCGAGCTGGTAGCGCAGGCAGAACATGCCGAGCTCCTGCAGGCCCGCCGTCGTTCTGCCGAGCGCCAGCGCGACGAACCAGGCCGCGCCGGAGGCCAGCGCGAGCACGACGTTGAAAGTGCTTGCAAGGACGAGTGCGGGCAGTGCGAGCGGTAGACGGAAGAGCGTCACGAGCCTCGGTTGACGGGGGCGGTCGGCGAGCTCGATCCGAACCGGGTGCTCAAGGGTGTGCAACGGATCCGGATACCGGGCCGAGAGCAGATCGAGCCACGCAGTGACCTGCCCCTGGTAGCGGAGGAACGCAGCGAGGAAGCGGTGGAGGAACGATGGCAACCGCCCCTCGATCAGGAGGGCGAGCCAGGCGATCGCCAACGCCGGCAGGGCGAGCAGGGTCCAGACCGAGAGGACGAGGTAGTGCGGGACGACGAGCGGGACTCGGAACAGCACGGCCGGCCGGCGCCTGCGCAGTGGCTCACCGGCCTCGACCCGGACACGACCGTCAGCCACGGCCGATACGGTAATGCCCATGAGGCGGGCACCTCTCGTTGCGGTTGCGCTCGTCGTCGCGCTTGCCGGCTGCGGTGGCGGGAGCGCCAAGCCTCTGACCAAAGAGGAGTACGCCGCGAAGGCGGATGCGATCTGCGGCAAGTACAGCGACCAGACGAAAGCGCTCGCGACTCCGAAGAGCCTGTCCGACCTCGCAACGGTCGCGGACAAGACGCTGCCGATCCTCGATCACGCGATCAAGGACCTGACCAAGCTCCAGCCGCCCGCGAGCGAGAAAGCGCTCGCCGATCAGTGGATAGCGCTGGTGACGAATCTCAGGGACGATCTCCAGCGGATTCGCGACAAGGCGAAGGCGGGCGACGTCGCGGGAGTTCAGGCGGTCGTCCCCAGGGCGCAGGACGACAACTCACGAAGCAATCAGCTGGCAACGCAGCTGGGCATGTCCGTCTGCAATAAGGATTAGTCGCCGTGAAACTCGGGCGGCCGCTTCTCGAGGAACGCGGCGACGCCTTCCTTGAAGTCGCCGGTCTGTGTTGCGGCCGTCTGGAGCTCGGCCTCGCGTTCGAGCTGTTGTGCCAACGTGGCGTTCACGGCGTGATCGATCAGGCGCTTGGTCATCCCGATGGCGCGCGTCGGCAGCGCGGCGAGCTGCGCGGCGAGCTCCGCGGCCCGCGCTGCGAGCGCGTCGGTCTCGACGACCTCGGAGACGAGGCCCCACGAGTGCGCTTCGGCCGCCGTCAGCTTGCGCCCTGAGGTGAGCCATTCGAACGCTCGCGCCGGCCCGAGGATGCGCGTCACGAAGTACGAACCGCCCGAATCCGGGATGAGCCCGATGTTGATGAAGGCCGGCACGAAGCTCGCCGCGTCAGCGGCGATACGCACGTCGCAGGCGCACGCGAACGACAAGCCGGCGCCTGCGGCGGCCCCGTTCACCGCCGCGATCACGGGCTTCTCGAGCGCGCGGACCGCAAGCACGTTCGGGTGGTAGGTCGCCCGTAGGCGCGAGCCGATGTCACCCGGCGCCTCGCGGAACTCCGTCAGGTCCTGCCCGACGCAGAATCCACGCCCCGCCCCGGTGACGACGACCGCTCGGACCTCCTCGCTGCGGGCGACCTTGAGGGCAGCCGCCAACCCTTTGTGCAGATCGGCGTTGAAGGCATTCAGGACGTCCGGACGGTTGAGCGTGATCGTGAGGACAGCGCCCTCGCGAGTCGTCTCGACCTCGGCCATCGCCAGGACTCTCTCAGATCGACAGAGCCATCGGCGGCGTTGCTAGCTTGGCCGAATGGAGCTCAGCTTCATCTCGTTGCCGGCCGCCGAGGTTTCGGAGGAGGAAGCGCTCGACGCGTACTCCTTGGCCGTCACGACCGTGGCGGAGCGCCTCTCCCCCTCTGTCGCCAACCTGCGCGTGTCGCGCCGCGTTCGGGGCGGTCGCATCCTCGACGGCGGAGGCAGCGGCGTCGTGATCACGCCCGACGGCTTCACGCTCACGTCCGCACACGTCGTCGCGCGCACCGCAGGCAGCGGGCGCGCCTCCTTCGTCGACGGGCGCGAGCTCGAATTCGAAGTCGTGGGCTCCGACCCGCTCTCCGACCTCGCGGTGTTGCGGGTCGACGCGCGCGATCTCGTGCCTGCGGAGCTCGGCGACGCAGAGCGACTGCGGGTCGGGCAGCTCGTCGTCGCGATCGGAAATCCGCACGGGTTCACGGGCTCGGTGACCGCAGGTGTCGTCTCGGCGCTCGGGCGCTCGCTGCCGACGCGATCGGGGGCCAACGTCCGCGTCGTCGACAACGTGATCCAGACGGATGCCGCCCTCAACCCGGGGAACTCTGGCGGCGCGCTCGCCGACGGCCGCGGACGCGTCGTCGGGATCAACACCGCCGTCGCCGGCGTGGGGCTCCGCCACCCGGCGCATCGTCGGGGCGCTGATGGCGGAAGGAAGGTTCCGGCGTGCCTATCTCGGCATCGCCGGCGGCCCCAGGCCTCTCCCTCCTCGACTCGCGCGTGAGCTCGGCCGCAAGAGCGGCGTCGAGATCGCACAGGTGGTCGAAGGCGGCCCAGCCGACCAGGCCGGCATGCGCAGTGAAGACTTGATCGTCGAGCTCGAGGGCACGCCGATCGAGAGCATGGACGACCTTCAGCGCGTCGTCGTGAGCGAAGTGATCGGCCGCGCAGTCCGCGCTAAGGTCGTGCGCGGTGGGCGCGAGCGCGAGCTCGAGCTCGTGCCGGCCGAGCTCGAGGGCTAGCCCCTAGCGGCCGCGAAACTCGGGCTTGCGCTTCTCGACGAAGGCGGACAGGCCCTCCTCGGCGTCCTCGGACGCGCGCGCCAGGTAGAACGAGCGCCGCTCGAGCTCGATCCCGGCCGAGAGCGGCGTCTCGAACGCCTCGTCGATCGCCTCTTTCGCGAGCCGGACCGAGACGGGGCTCTTCGCGGCGATCTCCTGGGCCACACGCTTTGCAGCTTCGAGCCAGGCCTCCTGCGCGACGACCCGCGCGACGAGGCCGAGGTCGCGGGCCTCCTCCGCGCCGAGCATGCGGCCGCTCAGGATCATGTCCATCGCCACCGCCTTGCCGACGGCGCGTGTGAGGCGCTGCGTCCCGCCGGCGCCGGGCATGACCCCGAGGTTGATCTCGGGCTGGCCGAACTTCGCCGTCTCCGAGGCGACGATGAGGTCGCACGCCATCGCCAGCTCGCACCCGCCGCCGAGGCAAAAACCGGAGACGGCAGCGACCAGCGGCGTGCGCACGCTGCGGATCGCGTCCCAGCCCTCGAGGCGACGGTTCTGGTACAGCGACACCGGCGTCCCGGCAGCCAGCTCGGCGACGTCGGCGCCCGCTGCGAACGCGCGCTCGTTGCCGCCAAGGACGATGCAACGCACTGCCTCGTCCTCGTCGAGGTCCCGCAGCGCTCTGACGAGCTCGTCCATCAGTTGGCCCGACAGGGCATTCAGCTGCTGCGGCCGATTGAGCAGCACGACCGCGATCGGGTCCGCGCGCTCTACGAGGACGAGCGCTTCAGAAATGCCTTCACCGCCTCCTGCGTCTCGTCGCCCAGCATGGAGAGCGCGAGCCAGTCCCGGGCATGGTTGACCGTCTCGTGCCACGAAAGGTCGCGCCAGAAGTTGAGCTGCTGCTTCGCGTAGCGCGTCGTCTGCGGAAGCTTCGTCGCGAGCTTCCCAACGTATTCGTCGACCGTGGCGTCGAGCTCGGCCGACGGGACGGCGCGATTGACCAAACCCCATTCCGCCGCCTTGGCGGCCGGAATCTCTTCACAGAGCATGATGATCTCGCGTGCGCGGCGATCGCCGACGAAGATCGGGAGCCATTGCGTCGCGCCCCCCGCCGGCACGGAGCCGTGTTCCAGGCCGACGTGGCGAATGAAAGCGTCGTCCACCATGACGGCGAGGTCGCAGGCCATCTGCAGCTCGTTGCCGCCGCCGACGGCGATGCCGTTGATCCGTGCCACGGTCGGCTTGCCGATCTCGCGCAGCCTGTCGTGCGCGTCCTTGAAGGCGCCGAACCACTTCCAGTACTCCTTTGGTTTGCCGAGGTAGTCCGCCGACCAGGACTTGAGATCGGCGCCGACGCAGAACGCGCGCCCGGCGCCGGTGAGGACGACGACATGGATGTCGTCGTCCCACGATGCGTCCTCGCACGCACGTGCGAGCTCGCGGAGCATCCGGAAGTCGAACGCGTTCAGCACCTCGGGACGGTTGAGCGTGATCGTCGCGCGCGGCGGCGCCTTCTCGTAAACGATCGCCTCGAAGCCGAGCTCGTCCGGCGAAGACGGGCTGGGATACGTCGGCTCAGTCAACGTCGGCGAACATCACGGTGAACTTGCCGCCCATGTCCATCGCGTCTTTGCCGGTTGCCATGAACTCCTCGCTGCGCGCGGCCGAATTGAAGACGTCCATGTCGGCCCACTCCCACTCGGCGTAGTAGCGGTACGGCGGCTCACCCATCGGGGCCCCGAAGATCCGCCCGTGACGGAACGTTCCACCCGGCACGTTGCGGCAAAGCTCCACGTGTTTCTCGTAGCGGGCAGCATCCGGCTCTTCTTCGTACAGCACGATCGCCCGAACCATTCGCCTCCCCTTCGTCGTGAAGGCGTGAGCGTATAGCTTCACCCCCGATGACTGGACTGGCCGTCGCGCTCGCTGTGGCCGCAGGCCTCGCCGGCGCCGTTCAGGCCGCGGTGATGGGTGAACTAGGCGGACGTGTGGGTGTGTTTCCCGCGCTCGCCTTCTCCGGTGTCGTCGCCGTGGTGATCGGGCTGGCGCTCCTGCTCGTCGCCAGACAAAGCCTCCGCGGCCTCGGCGATGTCGTCCGGCAGCCGGTGTGGCTCTGGACGGGCGGTGCGCTCTCGGTGCTGATCATCCTCGGGATCACGGTCGCGTCGCCGCGCATCGGGCTCGCCGCCACGATCGGGATCCTCATCGCGTTCAATCTCTGCGTGGCGGCGCTCATCGACCGATTCGGCTGGTTCGGTTTCGATCAGATCGCGATCACGTGGACGCGCGCGCTTGGACTGGTCTTTCTGGGCGCCGGTGCAGCGCTCTCACTCTTCAAGAGCTGACTGCTCGGGACAGGGCGGCTCACCGTGTCGTCCGCGTCAAAGACCGACGATGTCGTCGGGCCTCACGGGGACGCGGGTCAGCTCGCGGCCCGTTGCCGCGCGCACCGCGGCGACGACGGCAGCCGTCGACACGACCGTGGGCGGCTCACCGACGCCCTTTACGCCGTAGGGCGCATCCGGCTCGGCTTCCTCGATCAGCTCCGAGACGACCGGCGGCATGTCGAGCGTCGTCGGGACCAAGTAGTCGGTGAAGCTCGCATTCGTGATCACACCGTCGTGCGTCTGGATCTCCTCCATCAGGGCGAGCCCGAGCCCTTGCGCGGTCCCACCCTCGATCTGCCCCTGCACGGCTTGAGGATTGACCGCGCGGCCGACGTCCTGAGCGGTCCCGATCCAGACAACACGCGTCAGTCCCAGCTCGACGTCGACCTCGGCGACGACGCGCATCGCCGCACACGCGTACGCGACATGCGCACGCTCGCCTGTGATCTGGCCCGTCTCGGGGTCGAGAGGCGTGGTGCGCGGATGCCGGTAGATCCGCTCGACGTCGATCTCTGCGCCGCTTCCCCGTTTCTCCCGCTCCTCCAGCGCCGCCCGGCACGCGTCGCGGACGGCACCGGACGCCATCCACGTCATCCGGGAAGCCGACGCCGAGCCGGCGGAGTCGACGGTCGCCGTCGTATGCGGCGCCAGCAGAACGTCGCCGGTACCGAGCTCGGTACGCGCCACCTGAAGGATGACGTTCGCAACGCCCTGGCCCACCTCGGCGGCCGCGCAGTGGACCGTGGCCGTGCCGTCGGCATGGAGCTGCACTCTGGCCGCGGTGAAGTCGTCGAACCCCTCCGAGTAACCGATGTTCTTGAAGCCGACCGCGAAGCCGACGCCGCGCTTGACCCCCTCGCCACGCGTCGTGTTGCCGGAGCCGCCGGGAAGACGCATGGGATCCCGGGGCAGCTCCTCGGCCTCGGGAACGTCGAGCGCCGCAGCACGGCGAATGACCTCCGCGACGGGAAGCGTCCCGGTGATCCGCTGTCCGGTCGGCAAGGAGCCACCCGGCGCGAGCGCGTTCAGCAGCCGCAGCTCGATCGGGTCGATGTCGAGCGCTTCGGCGAGCTTGTCCATCTGGGCCTCGTGAGCGAAGCAGACCTGGACCGCTCCGAAGCCACGCATCGCGCCGCACGGAGGGTTGTTCGTGTAGACACAAGTGCTCTCGATCAGGGCGTGGTCGACCGCGTACGGTCCAACCGCGAACGAAGCCGCGTTGGACGTGACCGCGGTCGAGCTGGACGCGTAGGCGCCGCCGTCGAGCAGGATGCGCATCCGGACGTTGACGAGCCGTCCGTCACGCGACGCGCGGTGCTCGGCCCAGATCTTCGCGGGATGGCGATGGATGTGCCCGACGAACGACTCCTCGCGGTTGTAGACGATCTTCACCGGCCGGTTCGTGTGCAGCGCGAGCAGCGCGCCGTGGAGCTGCATCGAAAGGTCCTCGCGCCCTCCGAACGCACCTCCGACGCCCGCGAGGTGGATTCGCACCTGCTCGGGCTTCAGATTGAGGCACGGCGCGACCTGGTCGCGGTCGACGTGCAGCCACTGCGTCGCGACGTACACATCCACTCCGCCTTCGCCGTCGGGCACGGCGAGCCCGGACTCCGGCCCGAGGAAGGCCTGGTCCTGGATCCCGACCTCGTACACGCCCGAGACCGTCACGTCGGCTTCGGCCTCAGGATCGCCGTGTCTGATCAGAAGCGAGCGGACGATGTTCGGCCGCGGATCGTTCCGGTAGCCGTGAGCCATCGTCGGCCGGTCGGGATGGAGCGGCTCTTCCTCGGTCGCGCGTTCCGGATCGACGACCGGCCGGAGCGGCTCGTACTCGACGCGAATTCGGTCGGCCGCGCGTCGCGCCTGCTCCGGATGCTCGGCGGCTACGAGCGCAACCGGCTCCCCGAAGTAGCGCACCCGCTCGTACGCGAGCACCGGCTGGTCCTGGAACTCGAGCCCGTAGCGCTTCTCACCGGGGACGTCCTCATGCGTCAGCACCGCGTGGACGCCGGCCATACCGAGCGCCGCGGAGATGTCGATCGACACGATGCGCGCGTGCGCATGAGGGCTGCGCACCGTGTGGCCCCAGAGCATCCCTGCCGCTTGCAGGTCGCTGGAGTAAGCGAATTCGCCCGTGACCTTCGGAATCCCGTCGACGCGCGGCATGCTCTCGCCGACACGTCCGAGCTCCAGTTTCGGTGCGGCAGTCTCGCTCACCGGCTGCCTTCCGGCCGATGAGCGGGGGAAGGGGCGTAAGGGGAGACCGGCAGGTTTCCCCTTCTGTTCTCCTCGGCCCACGCAGCGATCTCAGCGGCGCGGGGGCTGAGGCGATCCCTAAAGAAGGGAGGTCGTGAGGGAAACATGGTTTCCCTCACGGGAGCGAGCCGAAGGCGAGCGAGGCTCACGACGACGACGCCGCAAGTCGCACCGCATCGAAGATCTTCGCGTACCCGGTGCAACGACAGAGGTTCCCCGAAAGCGCCTCGCGGATGTCGTCGTCGCTCGGATACGTGTTGCGGGCGAGCAGATCGGCAGTCGCGACCACGAGGCCCGGCGTGCAGAAACCACACTGAACGGCGCCGGTCGCCACGAACGCCTCCTGCACCTTGTGCAGCCGCCCATCCTCCGCCAGCCCTTCGACCGTGACGATCTCGTGGCCCTCTGCCTGCGCGGCGAGGACGAGACACGCGCAGACGAGCTTTCCGTCGAGCAGCACCGAGCAGGAACCGCACTCACCCTGTTCGCAGGCGTTCTTCGACCCGGGCAGGCCGAGCCGCTCCCGCAGCGCATAGAGAAGGCTCTCGCCTTCCCAGACGTCCGCCTCGCAGGACTCGCCGTTGACGTGCAGCTCGATCCTCAAACGAGGCACCGGTCGAGCGCACGCCGCGTGAGGATGCGCAACGCATACCGCCTGTACGCGGCCGTACCGCGAACGTCGTCGATCGGGCTGGCGGCTTCGGCGACACGCTGCGGAAACGAGTCGACGTCCCCGAGCTCGGCACGCACGAGCGTCGGCACCGGGCCGGCCGACCCGAAGGCCGCACGCAGCTCGCCGTCGACGCGCACGGCGAGCGAGACCACCGCGATCACCATCGCATTGCGCGGTCCGACCTTCATGAACGTCTGCCGGCTCTCCGTTGCGTCGACCGAAGCACCGAGGATGAGCTCGTCCTCGGCCAGGACGTTTCGCTTCGGACCGACGAGAAACTCCGCCAGTGGCACGGTCCGCTCGCCGCGAATGCTCGCGAGCTTCACTTCGGCGCCGCACACGAGGAGCGGAGGCAGCGCATCGCCTGCGGGGGACGCCGTGCCGAGGTTGCCCCCGATCGTGCCCCGGTTCCGGATCTGCGGCCCCCCGACGGTTCGCGCCGCCTCCGCGAGTGAAGGCAGGGACTCGGCCAGCAGCGGCTCCATCGCCTCAGCGTAGGTGAGGCCGGCGCCGAGCCAGATCGTCCCGTTCCGACGCGACCAGCCCCGCAGCTCCGCGACTTCGTTGAGGTTGAGCAGGGCAGGAGGGCGGGCGCGGTCGAAATTCAGCTCGACCATCACGTCCGTCCCGCCCTGAATGGGCACGGCGTCGGGCCGCTCCGCCTTCAGGCGCAACGCCGCTTCCAGGGTGCTGGGCGTCAACACGTCCACGGGCGCGAAGCGTACTTCGCCGTCATGGGAGAATCGCCTCGCCGTGTCCAGCGATCTCTCTCGACGACTCGCCGTCGCCAGGGGCGACGAGCCCGCCGACGTCGTTGTGCGCGGCGGGCGCGTCCTCTCCGTGTTCACGCGCGAATGGCTCGACGTGGATATCGCGATCGCCGACGGTTGGATCGCCGGGCTCGGCGAGTACGACGGGCACGAGATCGTCGACGCGTCAGGACGCTACGTCGTTCCCGGCTTCCTCGACGCCCACATGCACCTCGAATCGACGAAGCTACTGCCGGACGAGTTTGCCCGGCTCGTGTTGCCGCTCGGGACGACCGCGGTCGTTCTCGACCCGCACGAGCTCGCGAACGTCCTCGGCACGGACGGCGTGCACTGGCTGCTCGACGCTTGCGAAGGCCTGCCGCTCGACTTCTACTTCATGGCGTCGTCGTCGATTCCCGCGTCGAAGTTCGAGTCGCCGCGGCGCCCGCTCCTGAGCGGCGACCTCGAGAGCCTGCTGCGGCGAAGACGCGTCCTCGGGCTCGCCGAGATGATGAATTTCCCGGGCGTCGTCAGCGGCGACCCGGTTGAGCTCGACAAGCTCCACCTCGCGAACGGCGTGCAGGTCGACGGCCACGCGCCCGGGCTGCTCGGCAAGGACCTCAACGCCTACGTAGCGGCGGGCATTCGCTCGGACCACGAGGCCCTGACGATGCAGGAAGGACGCGAGCGGCTGCGGACCGGGATGTGGCTCCTCATTCGTGAGGCATCGATGGCAAGGAACCTGCACGCGTTGCTCCCACTCGTGCGGGAGTTCGGCACGAACCGCATCGCCTTCTGCACCGACGACCGCGACCCGGAGGACATCGCCGAGAACGGCCACATCAACGGCATGGTGCGCGAGGCGGTCGCCGACGGGATCACGCCCGAAGACGCCGTCGTCCTCGCCACCATCAATCCCGCGACGTGGCACCGCCTCTGGCACCTCGGGGCGATCGCGCCGGGCTACCAGGCCGACCTGCTGCTCCTGCCCGACCTGAAGAGCTTCGAGCCGGAGCTGACGCTGAAGGCAGGCCGCCCGGTCAAAGAGATCCCCGAGCCGGACGTCCCCGAGTGGGTCAAGCACTCCGTGCGCAACCGGGCGGTGAGCGCAGCGGACTTCGCGATCCCCTGGGAGGGCGGCAAGGCGCGGGCGATCGGGCTCGTCCCGGACCAGATCGTGACCACGTCGGTCGAAGTCGAGCCGACCGTGATGGACGGGTTCGCCGTCGCCGACGCCGGCAACGATCTCGCCAAGATCGCGGTGATCGAGCGCCACCTCGGAACCGGCCGGATCGGACACGGATTCGTCCACGGATCGGGACTGCAACGCGGCGCTCTCGCGTCGACGGTCGCGCACGACGCACACAACATCGTCGTCGTCGGGATGAACGACGGCGACATGACGAGAGCCGTCGAGCGGCTGGGCGAGCTCGGCGGCGGCATCGTCGTCGTCGACCGCGACGTAAAGGCCGAGCTGCCGCTTCCCGTCGCCGGACTGCTGGCCGACGCACCGCTCGCCGAGGTGATCGAGAAGAGCCTCGGATGCAACGACGCGGCCCGCGAGCTCGGCTGGTCCGGTGCGACGCCGTTCTTGACGCTGTCGTTCCTCGGCCTCTCGGTGATCCCGAGCCTGAAGATCACCGACCGCGGTCTCGTCGACGTCGACCGCTTCCAGATCGTGCCGCTGAAGATTTGAGCACCGTGCTCACCAACGCCTACGTCGTGACGATGGACGACGCCGGCACCGAGTACGAGGGAGGCTGGATCCTGATTGAGGACGGTCTGGTGAAGGACGCCGGCGCAGGCACGAAGCCCGACGCGGACGACACGCACGATCTCGGCGGCGCCGTCGTCACTCCGGGGCTCGTGAACACGCACCACCACCTCTGGCAGAACCTCACGCGTGCGCGTGCGCAGGACGAGAACCTCTTTGGCTGGCTCAGGGCTCTCTACCCGATCTGGTCCGCAATCGACGAGGAGGCCGAGTACGCCGCTGCGCGCGCCGGGTTGGCCGAGCTCGCGCTGTCCGGCTGCGCGACGGTCTTCGACCACCACTACCTGTTCCCACCCGGGGTGACCGGTCTGCTCGAGGCGGAGATCCTCGCGGCGCGAGAGCTCGGCCTGCGCATCGCCGCCGCACGCGGATCGATGGATCTCGGCGAATCGCAGGGAGGTCTACCGCCGGATGCCGTCGTCGAGACTCGCGATGACGCCCTGTCGGCCACCGAGGCGGCGGCCGGCCTCGCGGACGGCATCCGGGTCGACATCACGGTGGCACCCTGTTCGCCCTTCTCGGTGACGCGGGAGCTGATGACCGAGTCGGCGGAACTTGCGCGAAAGCTCGGACTGCGACTCCATACCCATCTCGCCGAAACGGTCGAGGAGGAGGATTACTGCCGTGAGCTCTACGGCTGCACGCCCGTGGAATACCTCGAGCAGGTCGGCTGGCTCGCAGCGGACGTGTGGTGCGCGCAGTGCGTGCACCTGTCGGACGCCGACGTGATGACGTTCGGTGCGCACGATGTCGGGGTTGCGCACTGCCCGACGTCCAACATGCGGCTCGGCGCCGGGATTGCGCGTGTACGCGATCTTCTCGATGCAAACGTCCGTGTCGGCCTGGGCGTCGACGGGTCCGCCTCGAATGAGCGAGGCGATCTCTTTCTCGAGGTCAAGCAGTCGCTCCTCGCCGCACGCGCACGCGGTGGCCCGAAAGCGCTGAGTCCCCGCGACGCGCTTCGACTCGCGACGCGGGGCGGAGCGTCCGTGCTCGGACGCGACGACATCGGTCAGCTCTCGCCCGGGAAGCGTGCGGATCTGGCGGTCTGGCGGACCGACGGGCTCGAGCTCGGCGGCGCCGAAGATCTTGTCGCCGGGCTCGTCTTCTCAGGGCCCCATCGAGTCGACCGGCTCTACGTCGGGGGCGACGAGGTCGTCCGCGACGGCCACCTCGTCCGGGCCGACGAGGGCGAGATCGCGAGGGAACACCGTGTCCAGGCGGAAAGATTCGCCTCATGACCATCTCGCTTTCCACTCACGTCCTAGATACCGAGCGCGGTAGGCCGGCCAGTGGCGTGCGCGTCGAGCTCTGGCTCGAGGACCTCGTCACCGCCGCCGAGACCGATGCGGACGGCCGGATCGCCGAGCTCGCCGTCGATCTCGAGCCGGGTGTCTACCACCTGCTCTTCCGCCCTCCGTCGCCCTTCTTCAAAGGCATCGGCCTCGATGTCGAGCTCGAGGACGGGCATTACCACATCCCGCTGCTCGTATCGTCCTACGGGTGCACGACCTACCGCGGCAGTTGACCGTCGACGAGCTGGCCGAGCTCTTCGAAGGACGCACGCGGCTCGTCGAGAGGCTCGCCTCGCGTGACGACCCGCTCGCATCGGCCTACGACGTGATCGCCGAGCTGAGCGAGGACGAGAAGCTCGAAGCGCTCGCTGCGCATCCGGCGATCGGTGCGAGCAGCCTGTCCGCACGATCCGCGGCAGAGCAAGGCGCAGACGACGACCCGGAGACACTCGACGCTCTCCGACGACTCAACGCCGAGTACGAGCAACGGTTCGGCTTTCGTTTCGTCGTGTTCGTGAACCGCCGCCCCAAGAGCGAAATCGTTCCGATCCTGCGCGAGCGGCTTGGGCGCACGCCGGAGCAGGAGCTCGACACTGCTCTGCACGAGCTGGTCGCAATCGCGAAGGACCGATGGCGTCGCTCCTCGCAGTAGATCCGTACGTCACCGGCTGGCTCGACCTGCTGACACGCTGGCTGCACGTCATCGCCGGGATCGTGTGGATCGGGTCGTCGTTCTACTTCATCGCGCTCGACAACCATCTGCGTCCGCCTCGCGACGAGCGCGAGCGAGAGGCCGGGATCGGCGGCGAGACGTGGGAGATCCACGGCGGCGGCTTCTACAACATCAAGAAATACCTCGTCGCGCCGCGCGTGCTGCCGGAGACGCTGCACTGGTTCAAGTGGGAGGCGTACACCACGTGGCTGAGCGGCTTCACGCTCTTGATCGTCCTCTACTACCTCAACGCCGACACATATCTCATCGACAAGAGCGTCGCCGACCTCTCGGTCGCTGAAGCGGTGGCGATCAGCATCGGCCTGCTCGCGGCGGCCTGGCTCGTCTACGACCTGCTCTGCCGTCTGCTCGGATCGAGGCCGTTCGTGCTCGCGACGGCGCTCCTCGGACTGATCACGCTCGCGGCCTGGGGCGTCAGCCATCTCTTCAGCGGACGTGCGACCTACGTGCAGATCGGCGCGATGCTCGGGACGATGATGGTCGGCAATGTCTCCTTCGTGATCATCCCGGCGCACCGGGAGCTCGTGCGGGCGAAGCAGGCCGGACGCGAGCCGGACCCGGCGGCGAACGCCCGCGGAAAGCTGCGGTCGGTCCACAACAACTACCTGACGCTGCCCGTCGTGTTCACGATGCTCTCGAACCACTTCCCGTTCACCTACGGGCACAGCTACTCGTGGCTGATCCTCATGGTCCTGCTCGTAACCGGAGCATGGATCCGGCACTTCTTCAACCTGCGGCACCTCGGGCGCACGGTCTGGGCGATTCCGGCAACGGCAGCCCTCGCGATCGCCCTGCTCGCGATCCTTATCCGCCCCCAGAACGAGCCCGCGACAGGAGCGCCGACGGTCCGGTTCGCTCAGGTCGCGCGCATCGTCGACCAGCGCTGTACCGCTTGCCATTCCCAGCAGCCGACGAAGGTGACGACGGCCCCGCGCGGGATCAAGCTCGACACGCCTGAGGAGATCAAGGCGCAGGCAGTCGGGATCGAGCAGCAGGCCGTGCAGACCAAGGCGATGCCGCTGGGGAACGTGACGGGCATGACCCAGGCCGAGCGCGACCTCCTCGGGCGCTGGATCGCCCAAGGCGCGAGAATCCGTTGAACATGCTCGAGATCACCACCGGCGACCTACGCTTCCTGGCGCGCTTCGAGGAGGAGCTCGCGCCGCAGACCGTCGCTGCGTTCAGACGCATCCTCCCGTTCGACGACCGCATCATCCATTGCCGCTGGAGCGGGGAGTCGAACTGGATTCCGTGGGGTGACCGCGAGCTCGGGATCGGGCCGGAGAATGCGACGTCGTACCCACACCCGGGCGAGCTCGCCCTGTACCCAGGCGGGCAGAGCGAGACGGAGCTGCTCCTTCCTTACGGGTACTGCTCCTTCGCCTCGAAAGCGGGACATCTCTGGGCCAACCATTTCGCCACGGTCGTCGAAGGGCGGGAGCAGCTGAAAGAGCTCGGCCGCCGCACGCTCTGGGAGGGGGCGCAGTCGATCTCGTTTCGGGAGACCGGCTGAAGGGCTAGCGCTCTTCGCGCACGTACGGTAACCCCAGCGCTGCGGGCGCGCCGAAGCGTAATCGTGCCGCTCGCGACGACACGAGCACCAGCGCCACGATCGTCGCGACGTACGGCAACGTCTGAAAGAGCTCGGGTGCAACCGTGACGCCGTGTCCCTGCAGCGCGAACGGCAGCGCGGTGAAGGCGCCGAAGAAGTAGGCGCCGAGCAGACAGAGTGTCGGCCGCCAGAAGGCGAAGATCACGAGCGCGATCGCGATCCAGCCCGCGCCCTGCGTGAGCCCGTCGGCCCATTGCGGCGTGATCGAAAGGCTGAATGCGGCGCCGCCGACTCCGGCGAACGCGCCACCGATCAGCGTGTGCGCATAGCGGTACCTCGACACGTTGACGCCCATCGCATCGGCGGCGGCGGGCGACTCTCCCACCGCGCGCAGGTTGAGCCCGAGACGCGTGCGCGTCAGGTACAGCGCCACGAGGACGACGCAGACCCAGGACCCGTAGACGAGGAGCGACTGGCCAAAGATGATCGGTCCGACCACCGGCAGGTTCTGCCAGGACGACGGAAGAACCTCCTGGAACTGGTGATTCGCCGGCTTGCCGGAGAGCTGGAGATCGTTACCGAGATAGGACGAGAGCCCAGCCGCGCCCGCGAAGATCGTCAACGCGAGCCCCGAGACGATCTGATTCGCCCGCAGCGTGATTACGAGGAAAGCGTGGATCGCGGCCATGACAGCGCCCGCAAGCGCGGCAACTCCGATCGACGCCGCTAGTACCAACGGTGTCGGCCCCGGGACTCGCTCCACCGCCCAGAAGCCCATCACCGCGCCCATCAGCATCATCCCTTCGACGCCCAGGTTGAGAACACCGGACCGCTCCGCGAGCACCTCCCCGAGCGCCGCGTAGAGCAAGGGTGTCCCATAGAGCACACCGGACGCGAGCACGACCACGACGATGCTGTTGTTCACCACGCGAACCTCACGCGGTAGCGGACGAACAGCTCGCCGCCGAGCGCGCAGAAGAGGATCAGTCCCTGGATGACCCCGACGAGGCCGGCAGGAAAGTCCGCCCCTTGCAAGGTGAAGCCAGCGTTCGTCAAGCCACCGATCAGGAGCGCGACTAGCACGACCGCGAACGGGTTGTAGCGAGCGAGGGCGGCGACGACGATTCCGGTGTAGCCGTAGTTCGCCTGGCGCAGCCCACGCGGATCGAGCTGGTGCCTGAAGTCGCCGGTCTGGCTGGCGCCGCCTACCCCCGCAATTGCGCCGGAGAGGCACATGACGGCAAGAATCTTTCGTCGCGTACGCATGCCCGCATAGCGCCCGGCGCGAACGGAGTCACCGATCACCTGTACCTCGAAGCCGAAACGGGTTCGTGAATACAGCACCCACACGAGGACTGCGACGGCAATCGCCAGCACGAATCCGAGCGGGAGGACGAGCCCGTGGATCGTCCAGCTCGACCAGGTCGCTTCCGGGGGGAGGATCTTTCCCTGCGGGAAGACCTTCGCGTCGAAACTGGAGGTGTCACGGAGGTACGACTGGCTGTCGAAGATCAGGTACTCGAGCACGAGACCGACGACGTAGTTCAGCATCAGCGAAGTGATGATCTCGTTGGTCGAAAAGAACGCGCGTAGCACCGCCGGAATCGCCGCCAGCAGTGCTCCACCCGCTGCGCCGGCGGCAATCATTCCGGCAAAGACGAGTGGCGACGGTGAGCCCGCCATCAGCAGGCCGACGGTCGCGCCGGTGATCGCGCCGGCATAGAGCTGTCCCTCGCCGCCGATGTTGAAGAGGTTCATCCGGAACGCGACGGCCGCGGCGAGTCCGGTGAAAGCAAGCGGTGTCCCGGCAACGACTGTTTCGCTCAACGCGCCATGCGCGATGAAGGCCGCATCGAAGAGACGGTGGAACGCCTTCAGCGGTGGATGACCGGTCAAGAGCAGGACGACGCCCGAGAGGATGAGTGCGGCCGCAATCGATACGCCAGGAACGACAGCAGCGAGCCACCAGGGCTGCCGCAAGCGGCGCTCGATCCGCATCAGTCCTCGGTCTCGCCGCCGGCCATCAGGAGGCCGAGCTCTTCGACCGTCGCCGTCCCGACGTCTCGCTCTCCGACGACGCTGCCCTCGTACATGACAGCGACCCGGTCCGCGAGCGAAAGGATCTCGTCGAGGTCCTCGCTGATCAGGAGGACACCGACGCCGGTCGAGGCGGCGCCTCGCAGGTACGAGTGCACGGTCTCGATCCCCGCCACGTCGAGTCCCCGCGTGGGAGCGGCCGCGACGAGCACGGCGGGCTCTCCCGAAAACTCCCGCGCCAGCACCACCTTCTGGAGATTGCCGCCGGAAAGTTGCCACGCCGGAACGTTGGACCCCGACGTGCGCACGTCGTAGCGATCGATCAAGTCGGACGCGAGGTCGCGGATGCGACCGAAACGAAGCAGCGGCCCGCTCGATACCGGCGAGCCGCGATACGACTTGAGCACGACGTTCCAGGCAATGCTCAAACCCGGGGCCACCCCCGTGCCGAGCCGGTCCTCCGGAACGTAGGCGACGCCAGCCGAGATCGCCTCACGCGGATCCCCTCTGCTTAGCCGGCGACCGCCGACTTTGACCGCGCCGCTCGTCACCTGCCGCATTCCGACGATCGTCTCGGCCAGCTCGCGTTGGCCGTTACCCGCGACACCTGCGACGCCGACGATCTCACCGCCGCGAATCGTGAGCGATACGTCTTTTACCGCTGGTACGCCGCGGTCGCCGTCAGCCCAGACGCCGTCGAGTGCGAGCACCGGTTCGCCGACGGGGCCACGCTCGACCGGACGCCGGCCCGTCTCGAGCTCGCGTCCGACCATCAGCGCGGCGAGGGAACGAAGCGTCGCATCCGCGGCGGCAACCGTTTCGACCGACTTCCCGCGGCGAAGCACCGTCACACGATCTGCAACGGCCTTGACCTCGTGCAGCTTGTGCGAGATGAAGATCACCGTCCGACCGTCGGCCGTCATCGTCCGGATCGTGTCGAAGAGCGCCTCCGCTTCCTGCGGGGTCAGCACGGCCGTCGGCTCGTCGAGGATGAGAATGCGTGCGTCCTGATAGAGAGCTTTGAGGATCTCCACCCGCTGTTGCTCGCCGACGGATAGCTGCCAGATCCGGGCGCGCGGCTCGACCGCAAGCCCGTACCGGCGCGAGAGCTCGTCGACCCGTTCTTCGATCTCACCCGTGCGAAGAAAGAACGACCGACCGACGTCTCGTTGGTCGCCGAGAACCACGTTCTCGGCGACGGTGAACGGGGACACGAGCCGGAAGTGCTGGTGCACCATTGCGATTCCCGCGTCGAGCGCGTCGCGAGGTGACTGGAACTCGGCCCGCTGACCGAAGAGGACGATCTCTCCCTCGTCCGGCCGGTAGAGACCAGTGAGGATGTTGGACAGCGTCGTCTTTCCGGCGCCGTTCTCGCCTAGAAGCGCATGCACTTCTCCCGCGGCAGCCTCGAAGTCGACGTGGTCGTTCGCGACGACTGCCGGAAAGCGCTTCGTGATCCCACGCAGCGCAACCGCGATAGAGCTGGGCGGGGAAGCTCGACCTTCCCCGCCCACGGAACTGTCAGCCCTTGGCGCTACCGACGACGCCTCTGACGAGCCAGTTCATTGCATAGAGGTCCTTGACGGTCAGCCGGTGGCCCTTCGGGATGCGCAGCTTGCCCTTCTGGTCGTACACCGGACCTGCGAACTCGTAGAACGTGCCCTTGATCAGGGCGGCCCGTTTCTTGGCGATCGCTGCCTTCGTCTTGGCGGTGACCTTTGGCCCGTAAGGAGCCAGACCGACCATGCCGTCCTTGAGGTTGCCGTAGTAGAAGTTGGTCTTCCAGGTCCCGTTCATCGCGGCCTTCGTCTTCCGCAGGTAGTACGGGCCCCAGTTGTAGACCGCCCCTGTGAGCCACTGTTTCGGCGCGAACTTCTGTGCGTCCGAGTCGTAGCCGACCCACGGGATCCCCTTCGACTCGGCGTACTGGCCGGTCGCCGGGCTGTCGACGTTCTGGCCGAGAACATCCGCGCCCGCTGAGACGAGGCTTTGCGCCGCCTTCTTCTCCTTGCCTTGATCGAGCCAGGCGTTTGTCCAGATCAGCTTGACCTTTGCACCAGGGTGCGTCGCCTGTGCGCCGAGCGCGAACGCATTGGCATGCCGGATCATCTCCGGGAGCGCGAACGGAACGACGTACCCGATCACGCCTTTCTTCGTCGCGGCGCCCGCTGCCATTCCCGCGAGGTAGATGGCGTCTTCACCGGCGCCGAAGTACTCGGCCATGTTGGCGGACTGCGCTGTGCCCGTCGCCATCTCGAACTTGACATCTGGGTGCTTCTTCGCAGCGGCAACCATGGCGGGTTGGAAGCCGAACGAGGTCGCGAAGATGATCTTGTTGCCGTCACGGATCAGGCTCTCGATCACCTGACTGGTCTGCGGCCCTTCCGGAACGTTCTCCTTGTAGGTGGTCTGGACGCGCGAACCGAGCTTCCTCTGCACGTAGAGACGACCCTGGTCGTGCGCCTGCGACCAGCCGTTGTCGGTATGCGGTCCGACGTACATCCACGCGGCCTTGAACGGCGCAGACTTCTTCTCCGTCCTTGCAGAGCCTGTCGAGACGCCGAGCGCGAGGATCGACGCGGCGGCGAGCGCAAGCGGCAGGGCGAAACCGAGCTTCCTTTTCCTCATATTCTCCCTCTCCTGTCCCGTGGGTGCCGACCGCGACTATAGGGCTGCCGACGCGTGCTGCCTAGCTCAGCCTCGCCAGGGCCCCTGCGAGGACATCCACGGCGAGCTGGACGTCCTCGGCTGACGACTCCTCCTGAGGGGAATGGCTGATCACACCGTTGAGGCTGCGGACGAAGAGCATCGCCGTCGGGACCCCCGCGCCCGCGAGGGTGGCCGCATCGTGCCCCGCTCCCGAAGGGAGCTCCACGACAGGCAGGTCGCGTTCCTGCAGCTCCGCCCGGAAGGCGCCGATCGGCGCTGCCGCCATCGGAACAGGCTCGAGACGGAACTCCGCGTGGAGCCCGAGCTCCGTGACGAGACGGTCGAGCCGCTCCCGGTCGGGCGCGCGGACGTCGACCGAGACCCGTACCCGTCCCGGAATCACGTTGACCGCTCCCGGCTCGACGTCGACGACGCCGACGGTGGCGACCGCCCCGTCGACGGCCGTCGCGATGTCACGCACCCGCAGGATGTACTCGGCCGCCGCGACCAGTGCGTCGGTACGCCCTTGCATCGGGACGGTGCCTGCGTGGCCGACGTGCCCTTCGAACGTGCGCTCGCCGCGGACGATGCCGACGATCCCCATCGCGAGCCCCAGCGGAGCGCCTGCGCGTTCCAGCACGGGCCCCTGCTCGATGTGCACCTCGAGGAAGCACTCCGGCAGCGGGCCGCGCGCGACGAAGGCGGAGCTGCCGACGCAGCCGCTCTCCTCGTCGCGAAAGACGACCACTGCTCCCTTGCCGACGCGCTCGACCGCCTCGATCGCCGCGACGACGCCGAGCGCACCGTCGAACTTCCCTCCGAACGGCACGGAGTCGAGATGCGAGCCGGTCCAGACCCGCGGCTCCGCGCTGCGGCCGATGAGGTTCCCGGCCTCGTCGACCTCGACCTCAAGCCCCGCCTCACGCATCCATGCGGCAGCAAGCTCGTGGGCACGATCCTCGCCCTGGCTGCCGGCGACACGATCGGCGCCGACCCGGCCGCCGATGGTGTAGAGCTCGTCGAGGCGCTCGTGTACGCGCACGCCGACGATCATCCCTCCTGGGCGTGACGCTGTCGGACACGTACCGGTGCCAGGCACGGGTACGACTCCGTAACAGCCGCGCGCCGAGAGCAAGACGAGCTCACCGTCCAGGGCTCGTTCACACGAGCAGTGCGCCATTTCGGGCGTGACGGCACCGGACACGTACCGGTGCCAGGCACGGGTACGACTCTGTGTCAGCTTCGGGCCTAGAGCCCGAACGGGTTGATCGGCTTCGGGCTCGTCGAGACGAGCACGCTCTTCGTCTCGAGGTAGAGCTCGAGCGTGTCGAGGGCGAGCTCGCGGCCGAAGCCGGACTGCTTGTAGCCCCCGAACGGGATGCCCGGGAAGGCGGTGTACGGCATGTTGATCCCGACCGTGCCGGCCTTGATCCGGCTCGCAACGCGGTGGCCCCGCGCGGGGTCGCCCGTCCAGACCGTCGCCATCAAGCCGTAGCGCACGTCGTTCGCGATGTGGATCGCGTCCTTCTCGTCCTCGAACGGGATCACGGTGACAACGGGCCCGAAGATCTCCTCCTGCGCGACCGACATCGGGCTTTCGACCCCGGCGAGCACCGTGGGTGGATAGAAGGCGCCCTTGCCCTCGCCGATCGCTCCGCCGGTGACGACCTCCGCGCCTTCCTCACGTCCCTGCTCGACGAACCCGTGCACCTTGTCGCGGTGCGCCGTCGAGATGAGCGAACCGACCTGCGTCTCCGGATCGAGCGGATCACCCACGCGCAACTGCTGGGCAAAAGCCGAGAACTTCGCAACGAAGTCGGCGTAGATCGAACGCTCGACGAGCACGCGCGAACGCGCTTCGCAGCTCTGCCCGGCGGAGTAGTAGATCGACCACACCGAGCTAGGAATCGCATCGTCGAGATTCGCGTCCGCGAACACGAGATTGGGGCTCTTGCCGCCGAGCTCGAGGGTGATCCGCTTGATCGGCCCCGACGCGAGCCGCATGATCTCGCCGCCTGTCGCGGTCGAGCCGGTGAAGGCAATCTTGTCGATGCCGGGATGGCGGACGAGATAAGCGCCGGTCGTCTTGCCCGGGCCCGGAACGATGTTGATCGAACCCGGCGGGAAGCCGACCTCCGCCGCGAGCTCGCCGAGCCTGAGCGCCGTCAGGGGCGTCGCCTCGTCGGGCTTCAAGACGACGGAGCACCCGGCAGCCAGCGCGGGCGCCAGCTTCCAGGTCGCCATCATCAGCGGGTAGTTCCACGGGACGATCTGACCGGCAACGCCGACCGGTTCCTTCAGGGAATAGAACAGGAGCGAGCCGCCGATCGGATTCGAGCGACCGGCGATCGATGCGATTGCGGACGCGTAGAAGCGGAAGTTCTCGACCGCCTGGCTCACCTCCGCCTTGACCGACGAGATCGCCTTGCCGACGTTGCGCACCTCGAGCTCGGCAAGCTCCTTGCGGTTCGCGACGATCGCGTCGGCGAGCGCGTGCAGCAGGCGAGAGCGCTCGGTCGGCGGCGTCTTGCCCCACGGACCGTCGAGCGCTGCACGTGCTGCTTCGGCCGCGCGATCGACGTCCGCTTCCCCGGCCAGCGCCGCGCGTCCCAGCGGCTCGCCCGTCGCAGGCTCCGTCAGGTCACGCACGTCTCCTGACGCCGGCTCGACAAGCTCGCCGTTGATGAAGAGCCCGTACTCCCGCTCGGTCGCGACCGCCATCGCTGGCGAGGATACTGACTAGGGCAGTTTCGGCGTCAGCGGGGGAAGCGGGAGCGGCGGAACCTGGACGTCCGGCAAGGTGACCGCCGGCAGCGAGAGCCCGGTGTCGACACTTGGGACCGAGATCGCGGGTGTGCTCACAAGATCCGGCACGGACACCTGCAGCGGGGGCGGAAGCACCGGCGATGTCTTCGCGCCAGTACTGACTGCAGGCGGAACGGGCGATGACTGCTCGCCGCGAATCGAAGTCGAGCCGGTGTGGATCGCCGGCGCCGACGTCGTCGGAGCCACGGTCGAGCTCGTGGACGTCGAGGACCGGACCGAGCGGATGTGCACCGTCTTCTGCGGAAGCTTGACTGCCGACGCGAGCTTTGTCGCGGTCGCAGGCGTCGGCACAGTCTGGGCCGGCGTCGTGTGCTCCTGGAATGCAGGCGCAACGGCGAGCGCCGCTGTCGTCGCAACGGTCGCCGCGGCGACGGCGAGCTTGACCGGCGCGGCGCCGCCCTTGAAGAACCAGCCGAAGAGCTCGGCGATCGCGGCGAGGGCGCTGCGCCGAGTCGGCTTCGTGTCGAGACGTCCGAGCTCTGCAGCGACCGAACGACGGGCGCGAAAGATCAGCGTCTCCACCGCCGCGACGGAAACGCCGAGCTCGACGCCGATCTCGTCGTACGACATGCCCTGGAACTCGCGGAGCAGCAGCGCACGCCGTTGTCGTTCCGGCACCGCCGAGAGCGCACGAGTCAGGTCGGCCAGCGAGACGGAGCTACCACGCTCCGGCGTCGCGAGCACGTCCTGCAGCGCATCGAGGTCCTGTGCCGCCTCGACGCGTCCACGTCGCCGTGAAGACTGGTGGCGGTTGTGACAGACGTTCTGCGCGATCTTGAAGAGCCACGCGAGCTCGTAGTCGGGAACGACGCCGCGTCCGAGACCGCGTTGCGCATTGAGGAACGTCGTCTGCACGGCGTCCTCGGCTTCCTCGCGCGAGCCGAGCCGGCTCAGGCAGAAGCCGAAGATCCGCGAGGAGTGCCGCTCGTAGAGGAGGCGGGTCGCGTCAGCACTGGGGGCGTGGGCGAGCGCGGTGCTCAAGCAGACTCACTCTGGAACAGAATCGGACTTTTGGCAAGGGGGTGCCGTGGGCACCTGCGGCAAGCGGTGCCCACGGCTTGGGGGAGGATCAGTGGAGAAGAGCGGAGGGCCGGGCAAGGTGGAATCCCTGGCCGTAGTCGACGCCGAGCGTGCGGAGCAGTGCGAGATCCTCGTCGCTGGAAATGCCCTCGGCGACGATGGAAGCTCCGACGCCGCCGGCGAACCCGACGAGCGACGATGCGAGCGCCTCGCGGGCCGGATCGCGGGCGATCTCCTGCGTGAGGCTGAGATCGAGCTTCACGATGTCGGGAGCCAGCCGCAGGATGTGGCGAAGGTTCGCAAAGCCGGCGCCGACGTCGTCGATCGCGAGCTGGGCACCGCGTTCCCGCAGAGGCGCAAGCGCAACGCGCAAGGCGTCGTAGTCGTCGACCTGCGCGTGCTCCGTGATCTCGATCACGACTCGCTCGGCAACGTCCACCAGCAGCTCGCAGAACCGTGGATCGAGCGCTGTCGTGGGTGACACGTTGAGGGCGATCGCGACGTCGGCAGGAAACTCGTCGAGACGCAGCAGCGCTGCGCGGATGGCTGCGAGCTCCAGCTCGACGCCGAGCCCGACCGCGGTCGCCTCGGCGAACCATGCGGACGGCGGGCGCATCGGTTCGGTCCAGAAGCGCGCGAGTGCTTCGAGCGAGACGATGCGACAGTCGAGCAAGTCGAAGATGGGCTGGAACTCGATGTCCATGTGGTCGGAGTCGAGAATCGCTCGAATCCGGGACGACTCGAGCTTGTGCTTCTCGCTCTCGAGCTGCTCGCGATCGATCTGATCCGCGACGATCTCCGCCAGCACGCGCAGAAAGCGCACGTCTCGGTCGTTGAGAGACGGCTCGGCCGACCGGCTCAGGCAGCAGAGCGTGCCGTAGAGAGTTCCGTCCCAGAGCCGAATCGGAGCGCCGATGTACGCACCGATGCCGGCCTCGCGAGTCAGCGGGAGATCGGCGGTGCGGTCGTCGGCTGCCGCGTCGTGAATGAGGTACGGCAACTCGCCCTGGGTCATCCGCCTGCAGTAGGTCTGCTCGGCCGGCAGGCGCGAGCCGACCTCGAGGTCGAACCACTCGTTGTCGCCGTCCACGGCCTCCACGATGAAGTCACCGTCGAAAGCGCCGAGGATGGCCACGTCCATGTCCAGCGCCGCCCGGGCGAGCGAAAGGATCCGCTCGATTCCCTCGTTGGATCCGTCGAGGCTGAGGCGCGCGAGCTCTGACAGTCCTTCGAGGTTGGGCACGGGCTTCGTGGAGATGACGCCGCTCATCAGGCGATGCTCGCTTCGCGAGGGACGAGCCGGGTGACGGTTGCCTCGCCCGGGACGTCGAGGATGGCGTCGATCAGCTTGAGCGCCGGCGTGTCCTTCGTCAGGCAGCGCTCGGCGCCGGCAGCCAGCGCGTGGAAGGCGATCTGAGGCGAGCGGGTCGCGGTGACCATCACGACGCGCGTGCTGGGCGAGACACGCCGAACCCTCCGCGTCGCCTCGATGCCGTCCATGCTCGGCATGTGGACGTCCATCAAGACGACGTCGGGGCGCAGCGATTGCGCGAGTGAGACGCCTTCGACGCCGCTCGATGCGGAACCGACGACCTCGATGCGCTCGTCGATTCCGAGCGTCAGCATCAACGCCTCCGCGAAGAGTGCGTGATCGTCGACGACGAGCACGCGGACGGTTTCATTAGAGTCGGCTTGGCTGGTGTGCAGATGTCGCATTGGCGGAGGAGAACACTCTCTCCCCGCAAACTTGCGCCTCTACGCGCAGAATCACTCGTTCGAGGGAACGCGCACGTAGATGGCCGCCTTTGCATCCAGTGCGGCCCGCCTGAAGGAACGGTCTCGTTCGAGCCGTTGCTGAGGCTTGCTGCCGCGCGTGACGACGACGGCCGTTGCTCCGCGCAGCAGCGCATCGCCCGCCGGGCTGGCGTCGAGCCAGTCGAGGTAGAGACGCTGGTCGCGGCGGGAGAACGCGTCGAGCGGGTTCGCGATCCACACGCGCCGCCCGTCGAGCGCAAGCTGCTCGGCGTCGATGCCGTCCGCGAGGATCGGCTTGCCGGCCGCCAGGCGTGCCGCCTCGCTGCGGATCCGCCTGCCGGCGCCGTCCTGGTGCGGGGTCTGGGCGACCCCGAGGACGAGGAAGGCAGCGGGAACCCAGGCGCAGAACGCCAGCGCGCGCGGTGACACCGAGAAGTCGGGCAGCAACCGCCGGCCGAGGCCGTGGGCCGCGGGAGCGGCGATGAAGCAGAGGAGCCAGATGCCGTTCCGCCCGGCATGGAGCGTCAGCCCGATGAACGCGGCGACACAGACGAGCTCCCACGCCTTCAAGCCGGAACGGAGCGCGAGCACGAGCAACGGGAGCGCCAGCACGATGAACAGGACGTCGAAGGGCTTGTGAACGGTCAGCGGCGCCCACATCCCTTCGCCGCGCTGGGCAGCTTCGCTCCGGAGGACACCGAGGTAGTAGGCACCCGAGCCAGCGAGAGCCGGGGTGAGGAAGAGCGCCCCGCAGCAAGCGGCCAGGACGCTCGCCGCAACGACGGGCTGTCGGGGTGCACGTTCGATCACGAGATACGTAGCGGCGATTGCAAGGCCGACGAGCACCGCGCCGTGGAGGTTCGCCCAGAGCGCAATCAGCGGCACGAGGAGCCACACGCGCCGGCTCGGTTCCCGGGACTCAGCACGCAGAAGTAGCAGCGCGGCACAGAAGAGCACGAGAGAGAAGAGCTGCGCGCGCACAATGATGAAGGACGGAACGGCCGCGAAGAACACGAGCACCAGGACGGTCGCGCGGGCGGCATCTCGTGCGCCGAGCGCACGCATCCCGAGTGCCAGCAGCGTCAGGGCCACGGTCACGGCGACGAGCTGCCCGAGGAGCAGGCCTCGATCCCCGCCCACGACCTGCAGCGCGTGGAAGACGAGCTCCCCCAGAACCGGCACATTCGCCCAGTCGACCGAAGGGGCCGCGGCATATGGAACACCCGCCGGGATCGAGCCCTGCGAGACGATCGTCCGGCCGAGCGCAGCAAGCCATCTGGCGTCGGCTCCGACGCTTCCGAGCAGCGCGCAGGCGCCCGCCCCGAAGGCGACGGCAAGCCAGGTGAGCCTGGAGCTCTGCGGCCTGGGCTCCATGGAACAGGCATCGGCCTCGAAAGCAGGCCGCTGTAGCTTCGCCGGCCGAAGGCCTACGGAATCCGCTCGAACAGGGCCGCCTGGCCCTGTCCCACTCCGACGCAGAGAGTCGCAAGCCCGTAGCGGCCCCGACGTCGCCTCAGCTCGTGCAGGAGCGAGACCACCAGCCGCGCACCCGTCATTCCGAGCGGATGGCCGACTGCGATGGCACCGCCATTGACGTTCACTCGCTCCTCGTCGAGGCCCAGCTCCCTGATGACGGCGAGGCTCTGGGACGCGAACGCTTCGTTCAGCTCCACGAGATCGAGCTCGTCCACAGAAAGGCCGGCGCGCGCGAGCAGCTTGCGGACGGCCGGGACTGGACCGATGCCCATGACCCGAGGATCGACGCCGGCCACGGCACTGGCGACGAAGCTGCCAAGTGGCTCGACGCCAAGTTCGTGTGCCTTCTCTTCGCTCGCGATCACCAGCGCCGCCGCGCCGTCGTTGATGCCGCTCGCATTGCCGGCGGTGACCGTGCCTCCAGCTCGGAATGCGGGCTTCAACGCTGCAAGCTTCTCGGCGCTCGTGTCGGGACGCGGGTGCTCGTCACGCTCGAGCCCGCCGACCGCGACGAGCTCGTCGTCGAAGCGACCGGCTGCAGCCGCGGCCGCCCAGCGCTGCTGGGAGCGCAAGCCGAAAGCGTCCTGCTCTTCCCGCGAGACCTGCCAGCGCTCGGCGACGTTCTCGCCCGTCTCTCCCATCGACTCGAGCGGGTAGTTCTCCTCGAGCCGCGGATTGGGAAATCGCCAGCCGAGCTGCGTGTCGTACGTGGTTCCGTCGCCGTATTCGGGCTTCGCCGTCACGAGCGGTGCGCGACTCATCGACTCGACGCCGCCGGCGACGAAGAGCTCCCCGTCGCCGGCCGCAACGGCGTGACACGCAGAGACCACTGCCGAAAGGCCCGACGCACAGAGTCTGTTGACGGTGATCCCCGCGACCGTCTCAGGCAGGCCGGCGAGCAGAACTGCCATGCGCGCCACGTTGCGGTTGTCCTCGCCGGCCTGATTCGCAGCCCCGAAGTAGACGTCCTCGATCTGCTCGGGCGGCACGCCCGCGCGCGCGACGGCCTCCGCGATGACGGTTGCTGCGAGATCGTCCGGCCGCAAAGTCGCAAGCGCGCCGTCCTTCCGTCCGATCGGCGTGCGGACGCCGGAAAGGATGACCGCGCGGCTCACGAATCGACGAATTCGACTCGCACAGGCTCTTCGTAGGCGCCGCTCGCTTCTGCCCGTCGCAGGAGCTCGGCGACGGCCTGGCGACCCTCGTCGCCGTAATCGCACGTGAGCTCGTTGACGTACATCTCGATGAAGCGGTCCGCCGTCCGTGCGTCGAGGTCGCGCGCGAAGCCGAGCGCGTACTCCGTCGCCTCGTCCCGATGCGCGAGGCCGGTCTCGATCGATTCACGCAAGACGCTGGAAAGGACGCCGAGCCGCGGCACGTCCCGGCGCGCGACGTTCACGCCGAGCGGCAGCGGCAGACCCGTTTCGAGCAGCCACCACTCACCGAGGTCGAGCACCTTGACGAGCCCTTCGTCCGCGTACGTCAACTGTCCTTCGTGAATCAGCAAGCCCGCGGCTGCGGCGCCCGACTTCACCTCTTCGAGGATCCTGTCGAACGCGAGCGCGCGGTGCGCGAACGGACCACCGAGCGCCATGCCGAGGACGAGGAATGCGGTGGTCAGGCGACCCGGAACCGCGATCTCGACTCCTTGCAGGTCGTCCGGCGACAGCTCCTCGCGCGCGACGACGATGGGCCCGTACCCAGACCCGATCGACGCACCGTGGGGCAGCAGCGCGTACCGGTCCTGGACCATCGGATACGTCGCCAGGGAAAGCGCCGTCACCTCGAGCCTTCCTTCGAGCGCCCACTCGTTGAGCACCTGGATGTCCTCGGGCACGAACTCGAACTCGAATCCGCGCGAGTCCACCTGACCGGAGACCAGTCCCCAGGCCATGAACGCGTCATCAGGATCTGCGGAATGGCCGACGCGGATGTGCATCTGGTCCAGCCTAGACTGTGAGTGAGTGGCTAAGCCGGGTCTCACTGACGCGATCCAGGACTACCTGCGCGAGATCTACAAGCTCGGCGCGGACGGCACCCGCGTGTCCGTCACCGCACTGGCGAAGCGCCAGGGCGTCTCCCCGGCCTCGGCCAGCGCGATGGTGAAGAAGCTCGCAGCGCTCGACCTCGCGGTCCATCAGCCCTACCGCGGAATCGCGCTCACGAACGCCGGCGAGAAAGTCGCGCTCGAGGTCATCCGCCACCACCGCCTGCTCGAGCTCTATCTCGCGGAAACGCTCGGCGTCGACGTGAACGAGGTCCACGGCGAAGCGGAACGACTGGAGCACGCCCTGTCGGAAGAGCTCGAGGACCGCATCGACAAGGTGCTCGGATTTCCGACACATGATCCGCACGGGGACCCGATCCCGGATGCGAATCTGCAGTGGCCTAGCGACGACCGAAAAACCAACGCTCCAAAGGTTTCAGCAACTCGCCGCGGGTGAACGGCTTCAGCTTCTCGGAGCGGCCGTCGCTCTCCGAGACGCTGAGATCGTCCTCGAGCGCGCCGTTCGCAGCGTCGAGAGCGTCGTCCAGCTCGTAGCCCTCGAAGAGATAGTCGTCGCGCCGCGGCTCGTCGCTGGCTCGGTTCTCGGGATTGACGGCCCTGCCTACGCCCCAGATCGCGCCCTGCTTGCGCTCGATCCAGATGACGATCGTTTCCGCAGCGCCTGCGTCGTCGACTCCGTGGACGACCCTCTCGGCGAAGCGGCCCTCCGTCGATTTCCGCCTCACGACGGCAAGGATACAATCGCCCGATGCAGCGATTCGCAAGCCTGCTGCGCTCGCCGTTCTCCTTTCTGTTCGCCCGCTCGAGCACCGAGGAGCGTGTCGCCGCGTATGTCATCCGAGAACACGGCCGCGGCCGCGAGCTCGCGCAGATCCTGGAGGACCGCTACGTGCAGAATCGCCTCAGCCCGCAACAGCGGCTGCGGCTGCTCGACCGCCCCGAGTTGATTCAGGCCCTCGGCGACGAGACGGTCGAGGACACTCGGCGCGACCTCGAGAGCGCGCGGAGCTAGAGCTCTCTGCCGGCGCCCCGTTCACGGGCGCGTTCAACGACTGCGGCTGCAACGGCGACGTCCCACGCGGCGATGCCGTTCGACTTGAAGACGGCGATGTCGTCAGCCGACTGCCGCCCCGGCAATTCACCGGCAACCACTTCGTGCAGCTCGTGGACCTCCAGCCAGTCCAGCACTCCCTGTTGAATCGGCTCGATCAGGTCTGCGGACTCGATCCGCGCTTGCTCCTTCCAGTCGCAGCAGACGAACGATGCGCGCTCGAGGACGACGTTGTCGAGCTCGCGCGCCGTTCCGTTGTTGGCGCCGACTGCACACACCAGTGCGCCCGATCGCAGCCATTCTCCACGGAGTACCGGGTCCCGTGAAGTCGTGATCGTGACGACAACGTCCTGCTCCGCCGCCTCGCGGTGGCTCTCCGCCGGCTCCGCACCGACGCGCTTGCAGAACGCGAGCAGATTGCGCTCGGTACGGCAGTACGCGACGACGCGCTCGAGCGACGGAAGCGCAGCGCGAATACACGCGACCTGCGTCACTGCCTGATCGCCGCAGCCGATCACGCCGAGTGACGTCGCCCCTTCAAAGGCGAGGTGCCTGGCGGCAACTGCGCTCGCGGCTCCGGTACGCAAGCGTCCGAGGTGGTCTGCCTCGATCACCGCCACGAGCTCCGGCCGGTCGGCGGCGAAGAGCGGGACGACGAAAGCTGCCCCTTCTGCGAACCCTCCATACGCCTTGACACCGGCGTAGCCGAGCCCGAGATCCGACGCCGCCATGTCGGCCAGGCGACCCCCGTCGAGCGGCAATCTTCGCCGCGGCGCGATCTCTACCAAGCCTCCCGCCATGCGCCGAAAAGATCCCTCGACCGCGGAGACCGCATCCTCCGGAGAGAGGAGCTCCACCACGTCGCTCTCGGAGAGGAAGAGGGTCACAGCAGACGACTTAACCACGGTTTCTTGTCCGAGCCGAGGGGAAGTTGACCGAGATGCTTACTGGCGGCCAGCGCGCGTGGTAGCAGCCACGCAACGGCGCACGCGTGACGATCGGAAGCGGCGCGACGCGGGTAGACCGACGTGGCGTGGCTCTCTTCGCGCGCTAGGGCCGGGCTTGGTCACGGGCGCATCCGATGACGATCCGTCTGGGATCGCGACCTATACCCAGGCCGGGGCGAGCTTCGGTTTCGGGCTGCTCTGGGCGGCGTTGTTCACGCTGCCGCTGGCTGCCTCGGTGCAGGAGATTTGCGACCGCACCGCGCTCGCCACCGGCAAGACCCTGGGCCAACTGGCCAGGGAGCGCTTCACGCGCACCTGGTCGATCGTCGCCGGCGGCCTCGTCGCTCTCCTGATCGTTGCAAACACGCTCAACATCGCCGCCGACCTCGTCGCCGTCGGCTCGGGCACGCAGCTGCTGCACGCCGGACCAGCCTTCATCTGGGCGCTGGTCGCCGGCGTCGCGAGCAGCGCGCTCTTGATCAACGGCTCGTTCAAGGTGGTGGCGCGCGTGTTCAAGGTGCTCTGCCTTGCGCTGTTCAGCTATCTAGCGATGCTGGTGGCCGTCCAGCTGCGCTGGACGAGCGTGCTCTACCACGCGGTCGTGCCGCACCTCAGCTTCGACAAGAGCTACCTGGCGTTGCTGGTGGCCGTCCTCGGCACCACGATCTCGCCTTATCTCTTCTTCTGGCAAAGCATTCATCGAGTCGAGGAGATGCGGGAGGAGAGGGCAGGCGGGAATCAGCCGAAGCCGCTCTGGAAACGCAGCGGCGCGAAAGCAAGACAAAAGCAGTTGACGAGCCGCGTCGATGTATTCGGTGGATTTCTCTTCTCGAACCTCGTCATGTTCGCAATCATCGTGGCGACGACGGCCACCTTGGGACGCCACGGCACGATCAAACTGCTCGTCGTGGTAGCCGTCATCAACGGAGTTGCCGCGGCCCCGTTTCTCGCGCTGGTCATGAGGATCGCCGATGACAAGTCGGTCATGCGGGACGCTGTCAACGGGTCGCTTGCACGGATGATCGGCTGGGGCACGACCGGCGTGATGCTCCTCGCTGCCGTGGTCTTGTTCTCTGCAGGGGGCGGCGGCGGACTGTACTGAGACGCTTGCGATCAGTCTCACGCGGATAACCGTCGCGAAAACCGGCCCGCTGCGCGGGCCATGATGTTTTCGCGCCGATCTACTCCGAGAGCGTTCGTTTATGCGCCCGGCATGATTCGAACATGCGACCTCTGCCTCCGCAGGGCAGCGCTCTATCCCCTGAGCTACGGGCGCTCTGAGGACGCACCAGTGTAGCGCCTAGGCCGCGAATCTCAGTTAGCGAAGCCGGGCAGAGCCCGGCTTCGCGGCGAAAACCAGAACTGCGTCGGCCGGAACTTCGGCTCGGACGTAGCCGAGCGCCACGCCGGGGACTGCACTCGTGATGCGGCCGACGTGCTTGCCGTTCAGTTGCAGTTCGTCTCCCGGTGCGACGTCTCCCTCGACGTCGAGCACGCGCAGCCTTCTGTTCACCTTGCCTCGGTAGCGCTGCCGTGCGATCGGTTCCTGGCCGGGGTAGCACCCCTTGCTGAAGCTGATGTGCGTCTCGTCCAGGCCGGCTTCCGCCGGGAGGACGCGCTCGTCGATCTCGTGGCCCCAGCGAGGGACGCCCGACTCGATCCGCCAGCGCTCGAACTCCGCCTCGCCGACTTCTTCGCCCGGCGGACGCTCGTCGAGCAGCTCGGCGCCGCCCAACACGAGCCACGACTCGTGTTCCTCGGGCTCGAGCTCCACCTTCGCGGCGAACCGGGTCCGCAGCAGTTGCTCGCGCACCGTGTCGCCGAGCTCCGGCTCGGTCAGCAGCAGAAAGTCGTCGTCTGCGCGCCGCACCACTCGCAACGGTGCGATCACGCGCGCCTTCGCCGTCAGCAGCAGCGCGTCGCACGCGTCGCCCACTGCCATCGCCTCGACGTCGTTCGAGACCATGCGCTGCAGAAAGTCCGCGGCATCCGGCCCAGCCACCCGCAAGAACGCACGGGGACGCCGCGCGACGGCAGGCGACGTGATGCTCTGCATGGGAATTAGTCTAGGTACGCGTGAGCCTCTTCCGTTCCAAAGCCGAGCAGAAGCTCGTCGACAAGGGGCTCGACCCGGCCAGGCTCCCGCCCGGCCAGTACCTGACGGAGAAGTGGCCCGTCCTGCACGCAGGAACCGTCCCGCGAACGGATCTTGCATCCTGGGACTTCAAGGTCTTCGGCGAGGTCGAGGAGCCGATCACGCTCACCTACGACGAGCTGCAGGCGCTGCCTCAGACCGAGATCACGACGGACATCCACTGCGTCACCCGCTGGAGCCGGTTCGACACGACGTTCAAGGGCGTGCACTGGCGCGAGCTCGCGAAGCTCGTCCGGCCGAAGCAGAGCGCCCACTTCGTGCTCGCGCACGCAGAGCAAGGCTTCACGGCCAACGTCCCGCTCGAGGCGCTCGAGGACGACCGGGCCCTCGTCGCCTGGGAGGCCGACGGCGAGCCGCTCGAGCCGGAGCACGGCTGGCCTCTGCGTCTGGTCGTTCCTTCGCGTTACTTCTGGAAGAGCGCCAAGTGGCTGCGAGGTATCGAGCTGCTGGCCGCCGACCAACCCGGCTTTTGGGAGCGCTACGGCTACCACAACGACGCCGACTACTGGAAGGAAGAGCGGTACGAGTTCTGACCGGCGGGTTCCCCCATTCGAGGGAGAAGGGACGTCCGGCACGTAACCGATAACTCCTGCGAACCACCTCCCCCTAATCCCCCTCGCAAAGCGGCCCCTCCCCGGGCCGTTTTGCTGTCTGTGGGCCGAGGTTCGCGGTCAGGAACGGCGAAGGCCGGCTTGAACGACGAAGGCCGGCTTGCGCCGGCCTCCGAAGTCAAGCGAGCGAAGGCTCGCTTACATCATGTCCATGCCGCCCATGCCACCCGGCATGCCGGCACCCGCACCAGCCTTCTCGGGCGCCTCGGCGACGATCGCCTCCGTGGTGAGGATGTTCTTCGCGATCGACGCGGCGTTCTGAAGCGCCGAGCGAACGACCATCGTCGGGTCGGTGATCCCGGCCTTGACGAGGTCCTCGTACTCGTTCGTCTCGACGTTGAGCCCGAACCCCTTCGGGGAGTTCCGGATCTTGTCGACGACGATCGAGCCCTCGAGGCCCGCGTTGTTCGCCAGCTGGCGGACCGGCTCCTCGAGCGAGCGGACGACGATCGTCGCGCCTGTGCGCTCGTCCCCTTCGTACTCGTCGAGCTTGATCGCGTCGATCGTGTTGACCAGCGCGACTCCGCCACCGGGGACGACGCCCTCTTCGAGCGCGGCGCGTGCCGCCTGGAGAGCGTCCTCGACGCGGTGCTTCTTCTCCTTCATCTCGGTCTCGGTCGCAGCGCCGACCTTGACGACTGCAACGCCGCCGGCCAGCTTCGCGAGCCGCTCCTGGAGCTTCTCGCGGTCGAAGTCCGAGTCGGTGTTCTCGATCTCGGCCTTCAGCTGCTTGATCCGGGCCTTGATGCCGTCCGGATCGCCGGCCCCGTCGATGATCGTCGTCGTGTCCTTGTCGACGACGACGCGACGTGCGTGACCGAGCTGCGCGATCTTCGTGTTCTCGAGCTTGAGGCCCATCTCCTCGGTGATCACCTCGGCGCCCGTGAGGATCGCAATGTCCTCGAGCATGCGCTTGCGGCGGTCGCCGAAGCCTGGAGCCTTGACCGCGACGGCCGTGAACGTGCCGCGTAGCTTGTTGACGACGACCGTCGCGAGCGACTCGCCCTCGACGTCCTCCGCCACGATCAGCAGCGGCTTGCCGGCCTGGATGACCTGCTCCAGAACGGGGAGGAGATCCTTGACCGCGCCGATCTTCTGGTTGGCGACCAGGATGTACGGGTCCTCCAGCACTGCTTCCATGCGCTCGGGGTCGGTCACCATGTACGGCGACTGATAGCCCTTGTCGAACTGCATGCCCTCCGTGAACTCGAGCTCGAGGCCGAACGTCTGGCCTTCCTCGACGTTGACGACGCCGTCCTTGCCGACCTTCTCGATCGCGTCGGATAGGACCTCGCCGATTTCACGGTCGCGAGAAGAAACGGTCGCCACGCGGGCGATGTCCTCCTTGCCGGAGATCTCCTTGGACTGCGACTTCAGGTTCTCGACGACCTGCTCGACGGCACGCTCGATCCCGCGCTTGATCGCCATCGGGTTGGCTCCGGCGGCGACGTTGCGGAGACCGTCCTTGACGATCGCCTGAGCGAGAACGGTTGCGGTCGTCGTGCCGTCGCCGGCGACGTCGTTCGTCGAGGTGGCGACCTCACGGACGAGCTGCGCGCCCTGGTTCTCGAAGACGTCCTCGACCTCGATCTCGCGTGCGATCGTGACGCCGTCGTTCGTAATCGTGGGCGCGCCGAACTTCTTGTCGAGCACGACGTAGCGCCCCTTCGGGCCAAGTGTGACCTTGACCGCGTCGGCGAGGATGTTCACGCCGCGCTCGAGTGCGCGACGGGCATCCTCGTTGAACTTCAGCTCCTTGTGAGCCATGTGTTTTCGATACCTCCGTTACTCGTAACGAACTAGGACTTGGCGCCCGCGAGCTCGCGGTCGCCGATCACCTTCGCGAGAACGTCCGACTCGCGGAGGATCAGCACCTCGTCGGCACCGACCTTGATCTCCGTTCCGCCGTACTTGCTGAAGATGATCTCGTCATCCTCGGCGACGTCCATGGGGATATGCTTCCCGTCTTCGTCCCGTGCACCGGGACCTACGGCGAGGACTCGGCCGCGCTGCGGCTTCTCCTTCGCAGTGTCGGGCAGCACGATGCCGCTGATGGTCTGCTCCTCTTCCTCGAGGACTTCGACGATCAAACGGTCACCAAGCGGCTGCAAGTTCATCCACACTCCTCCTGTCCAGACGACTTTGTGACATCTACTGGCACTCTCGGGGTGAGAGTGCCAGGGGATTGTAGCCTGCATCGGGCCAGGTCTGCAAGAAGTCGCGGCCACTGTGTTACAAAGTCGTGATGCGCCGGGAATTCTCTGCCGGCGGCGTCGTCGTCCGGAACCTGCGTGGGCGTCCGGTCGTGGCCGCCATCCGGCCCTCGGGCAAGCCGGAGGGGACGTGGGCGCTCCCAAAAGGGTTGATCGGGCCCGGCGAGAGGGCGGAGGTCACCGCCTTGCGCGAGGTGCGTGAGGAGACTGGAGTCGAGGCCACGCCCGTGGAGAAGCTGGGAGACGTCCGCTACGTCTACACCTGGGCCGGCGAGCGGGTCTTCAAGGTGGTGAGCTTCTTCCTGTTCCGCTATCGCGCCGGACGGCTCGGCGACATTCCGCCCGAGTTCGTCCACGAGGTCGCGGAAACGCGGTGGCTCCCGTTGGAGGACGCGCCCGGGCTCCTCGCCTACAAGGGAGAGCGGGAGATGGCGGCAAAGGCGCTCGAGCGCCTGTCACGTTAGGCTCCGCGCGTGAGCGAGCCGGAGACGGAGGCGCCTGGCCTCGAGGCCGAATCCCGCTTCCGGCGGGGGCTGCGGTACTCGCACAGGACCGGGCTCTACGGTGCGCTCGCCGTCGCGATCGCGACCGGCGTTCTCCTCATTCTTCTGATCGCCCAGAACACGAGGCGCGTCAAGGTCGATTACGTCTTCGGCACCAGCCAGACGCGGCTCATCTGGCTCGTCATCGTCAGCGCGATCACAGGCTGGGTGTTCGGGATCGTGACTTCCTTCCTCATCCGCCGCCGCACACGCTGGCGCCGCCCGAAGTGACCGAGGCCATGTACGCCCTCAACTTCTACTCGCCGATCGTCGCGGAACAGCTGCGGAGCGGACGAAAGACGGCGACGATCCGGCTCGGCGACAAATCGGCGAAGTACCGCAAGGGCATGATCGTCCAGGTGCTCGCCGGCGCACGCTTCAGTCCGCGGGAGCGAGTGTTCGCCGCGGTGATCGACAAGGTCGAGGTGAAAATGCTCTCGGAGCTGTCCCCGCGGGAGATCGAGCACGACAACCCCGAGATCCGCCGTACCGAGGACATGGCGTCCTTCCTCAGCCAGCTCTACAACCGCGAGGTCACGCCCGACGACACGGTCACGGTGATCCGCTTCTCGCAGATCAAGAGCTGACTCGCCCTCGCGACAGTTTCGTATCCGTGCCTGGCACCGGTACGCGACCGAGCCCGCCGCGCCGCTACGCCATCGCGGCTAGAGCCGAGACACTCTCGTTCCGGTTTCGTACCCGTGCCTGGCACCGGTACGTGGCCGAAGGAGTCAGCGCCGCCGGATCTTCGTTCCGAAGAGCTCCGGGCTCCGGAGCTGCTCGCCACACGACTCGCAGTCGACGGCGAACGTCGAACTGAACGGAGCCCCGCAGGAGGGACAGCGCCGGAGCATCTTGCCGCCGCACTGGGGGCACTCGTCCGGCACCTCGGCTTCGAACTCGTCGAACCATCGCCGCGCTGCGCCGCACCCGAGACAGAACGCAACCCAGTCGCCGAGCACCTTGCGGCGCTCCTCACGGAGCCAGTCCGAGGCCTTGCCCATCAGCGGTTCTGGAGCGTGTCCAGCCCGATCGCCAGCGCAATACCGAGGCGCCGGTCCAGCTGCCGCTCGTGATCCGAGCTCAGGTCGAGGACGTACCGGTCGCGGAGCTGGAACTTCCTGTTCATGTGCCGATCACGCGGCCGTCCATGAGCAGGTCGAAGTTGTATGGGATCGGCACCCACTCTCCGTACGGAACGAAGTCGACCAGCCTACGCGCGAGCGCCATCGGGAGGCTGCGCTCTCGCGCCGTCACGACCTCGCCGCCATTTGCATCCGTCACCTTCCAGGTGGAGCGAAGCAGGGACTTCCGGAAGGCATGCTCGAGGATGCCGATCGGCGCGCCGTCCGGCTCGGTCACGTCGTAGCGGGCGCCGCCGATGTCGAACAGCGAGCGCGCCTTGATCCGGAAGAGCTCCTCGGTCTCCTGCTCGTCGGCGAAGAAGCGAATGTCCTCCTTGATCGCCATCCGCTTCTGCCGGACGAAGGCAATGGGGCCGTCGGCAGGGGACTCCCCGGGGGCCAGCGGGGTCACGCGGTAGAGATTGACGATCGGCCGCATCAGCTGGTCGACGAGGTAGCGGTCGTAGGCACAACGCTCGGCCTGCACGGAGGCGATGGTAACCGCAGTCGTTAGAGTGCCACCGCCATGGCGATCGCCCGGGAAGCCGAGCCGGTTGGCTCTCTGAAGGAGGTCCGCGAGGCGGGTCTACTTCGCGAGGATCTCCTCGGCGTCTACAGAAACATGCTCATGAGCCGCGGCATCGAGGAGCGCGGCCACATCCTCTACCGCCAGGGCAAGATCCCCGGCTCGTTCTACACCGGCCGCGGGAACGAAGGCGCTGCCGTAGGCGTGGCCACTGCGATGGGACCCGACGACGTCGGGACACCGTTGCATCGCGACATGGGCGTTCACGTCGTGCGCGGCGTCGAGCCGTGGCGGATCTTCGCCCAGTTCATGGGCAGGGCCGACGGGCCGACGCAGGGCAGGGACGGGAACGTTCACATGGCCGATTCCAAGCTGGGACTGATCGCGATGGTCAGCCATCTGCCGGCGATGCTTCCGGTCGCGGTCGGCTGCGCGCTCGCGTTTCGCATCCGGGAAGAGAAGCGCGTGGCGGTGGGCTGGTTCGGTGAAGGCGCCTCTGCGCGCGGCGATTGTCATGAAGCGATGACGCTGGCCGGCGTGCGCAAGCTGCCGATGGTCTTCGTCTGCGACAACAACCAGTGGGCGTACTCGACGCCCGCTCATCTCGAGTTTGCCACCGACCACGTCGCCGACCGCGCCGAGGCCTACGGCTTCGAAGGGATCGTCGTCGACGGCACCGACGTCCTCGCCGTCTACCGCGAGGCGAAGCGCGCGATCGAGAAGGCGCGCGCCGGTGGAGGGCCCACGCTGATCGAGTGCGTGACGCTGAGGATGGAAGGCCACGCCGTGCACGACGACGCCTTCTACGTCCCCAAAGAGCTGTTCGAGAGATGGGCGGAGAACGACCCGATCGAACGCTTCCGAACGTGGCTCCGCACGAACGCGGACATGACCGACGAGGAGGAAGACGAGATCACGGGCGAGGTGAAGAAGACGCTCAACGACGCGCTGAGGCGGGCCGAGGAATCGCCGCTACCGGATCCGTCGACGCTGCTCGAAGGCGTCTACGCCACGTCGGAGGATCTCGACACCCCTCACCATAAGTAATGGCCGAGCTCACGTACCTGCAAGCGATCTCAGACGGCCTGCGCACCGAGATGCGACGTGACAAACGCGTCTTCGTGATCGGCGAGGACGTCGGCGTCTACGGAGGCGCCTTCAAGGTGACGCTCGGGTTCCAGGAGGAGTTCGGGCATTGGCGCGTGCTCGATGCGCCGTTGGCGGAGACGGCAATCGTCGGCGCCTGCACCGGCGCCGCGATCATGGGGCTGCGGCCCGTTGCGGAGATGCAGTTCGCCGACTTCATCTCTTGCGCCTGGGACCACCTCGTCACCGTCGCCGCGAAGCAGCGCTACCGCGCCGGGACGCCGGTGCCGATCACCGTGCGCCTGCCCTCCGGCGGCGGCTTCTCGGGCGGCCCGTTCCACTCGCAGAATCCCGAGTCGTCCTTCGCGCACATTCCCGGGCTCAAGTGCGTCTGCCCGGCGACTCCCGAGGACGCGAAGGGACTCTTGATCAGCGCGATCGAGGATCCGAATCCCGTCCTCTACTTCGAGCACAAGCACCTCTACCGCCGCATCAAGGGCGAGGTGCCCGAGGAGCGGTACACCGTGCCGCTCGGCAAGGCGCGCACGCACCGCGAAGGAGACGACATCTCGGTGATCACGTGGGGCGCGATGGTGTATACGGCGGAGGAGGCGGCTCAGCAACTCGACGCGGACGGCGTGTCCGTCGAGATCATCGACCTGCGCACCGTCATGCCGTGGGACAAGCACGCGGTGCTCGAGTCGGCGCGCAAGACTTCGAAGGTGCTCGTGCTGCACGAGGACACCCGCACGGGCGGGTTCGGCGCGGAGATCGCGGCAACGATCGCGGAAGAGGCGTTCGAGGATCTCGACGCGCCCGTGAAGCGCATCGCCGCGCCCGACACGCCGGTTCCGTTCTCGCCGCCGCTCGAGAAAGCCTTCATCCCGCAAGTGGACGACGTCACCGCGGGGCTGCGCGAGCTGGCGGCGTACTGAGGAGACATGGCGACCACCGAGGCAACCGATGTCGTCATGCCGCAGATGGGCGTGTCCGTGTCCGAGGGCACGATCACGAAGTGGCTGAAGCAGGAGGGCGACGAGGTCGAAGCGGATGAGTCCTTGCTCGAGATCTCGACCGACAAGGTCGACACCGAGGTGCCGAGCCCGGCCTCGGGGACCCTGACACAGATCCTCGTACAGGAGGGAGAGACCGTCGACGTGGGCACGAAGCTCGCCGTCATCGGCGGCGACGGTGCCTCCGCCGAACCGAAGCCGGACGTGCCCGAGCCTGCGACGGCACCAGCCGCGGCCGAGTCCGCCTCCGTCTCCGACGCCGTGTCGACGCCACCGACCGCCGACACCGTCGAAGAGGCGCAGCCCGTCGCCAGTGAGACCACCGAGACCCAGTCCAGCAACGGGAAGACGTTCGTCTCGCCGGTCGTCGCCAAGATCGCCTCAGAGCACGGGGTCGATCCGAGCCAGATACCTGGAACCGGACGCGGGGGACGTGTGACCAAGAAGGACATCCTCGACTTCATCGAGTCCGGTGCGCAGGCAGCTCCGCAGGCAGCTCCGCAGGCTGCTCCGCCGGCCCCGCCCGCTCAGCCGGAAGCACCGACGACACCGGCCGCAGCCCCGCGACCCGCACCCGCCGCGGCTCCTGCTCCGGTTGCCCCCGTTGCCGCACAGATCGGCGAGACCTTCGAGCCGATGACCGCGATGCGCAGAGGCATCGCCGAGCACATGCGCCGTTCCCTGGACACGTCGGCGCACGTCACGAGCGCGATCGAGGTCGACATGTCGAAGGTGTCGGCGATCAGGGCGAAGCTGAAGAAGGAGTACCAGCAGAGCTACGGCGTCAATCCGACGTACCTCATCTTCGTCGCCCGCGCGGCGACCGAGACGCTACGGGACTACCCCTGGATCAACGGCGAGCTCCGCGGCGACCAGATCGTGACCCGGAGCTACGTCAACCTCGGCTTCGCGGTGGAGCTCCAGGACGGGAAGGGCCTGATCGTCCCGGTCGTGAAGAACGCCGAGTCGCTGAACCTGCTCGGGATGGCGAAAGCCGTCACCGACATCGCACAGCGTGCGCGCGACAAGAAGCTCCTTCCCGACGAGGTGCAGGGCGGCACGTTCACGATCACGAACCCCGGCGGCTACGGCACCTTCCACGGCACGCCCGTGATCAGCCAGCCGCAGGCCGCGATCCTCGGCACCTACGCAGTCGTCAAGCGCCCCTGGGTGATCCAGGACGACATGGGCGAGGACGTGATCGCGATCCGCCCGATCATGAACCTGACGCTGACGTACGACCACCGCCTGGTGGACGGCGCACTCGCCGGCCGCTTCCTGCGCGACCTGCGCCATAAGCTCGAGACCTGGGACGAGTCCACCTACTAGTCAGCTGGTGCGGCAGCATGCCGCACAGTGAACGCGACGAACCAGTCCTCTTTGGTCTCGCCGTCGATCGTCAGCCTTAGCTCGTAACGTCCTTCATCGAGCTCGAGCGGGCCGAACGGGACGACGAGCGGCGCATCGACCGGCGTTCCCGGCCGAAGCCCGACTGGGCGCCCAACCTCGAACTCGCCTTCGGCCCGAACTGTCTCGCCGCCCGGGATCGGAACACCTTGTCCGTCGGCGTCGAGCAGCTCGAGCCGAAACTCGTGTTTCGCATTCGTCTGGTCCCACGGGATCTGGAACAGCGCCGCGACGAAGAAGCCGAACGGGCCCTGAGCGTTCATCATCGACCAGCCGCCGCCGATCACGTCGAGCTTGCCGTCCGCCACGCGGGCGAAGTCCGCGATCATCAGCGTGACCTTCATCGCGTGAAGGTTCGCAGGTCAGCGAATCCCGGTGTCGATCGAGAAGTCGACACGGATGTTGCGGCCGCGCAGGACGCGAACGGTTTGCGGCGTCACGTTGCGACCGATCCCAGGCTTGCCCGGGAGTTTGACGGCGTAGCGTCCCGGCGCGAGAGCGAGCCTGTACCTGCCCGTCGCGCTCGTCCGGGCTCTCGACACGATCACGCCGTTGCGAACGAAGACGAGCTGCACGTTCGCTGCGGGCTCGTCACACGGCTGGCCTTCGCTGCACACCGGCGTGATCGGGCCGCGGGTGACGAGACCGTGCAATCCGCTTCCCGTCGCTCCCGAGGCGGCGCCGGCCAGGAGCGCGGCGACTGCGGTCACGAGCAGGAGAAAACGCGGCATGACCACATGGTAGGCGTCGCTAGGCTGGAGGCAATGCCGCGTGGCGCCTACATCCTCGACCTTGGTCTCGTCCCGTACCAGGAGGCCTGGGATCTCCAGCGATCCCTCGCCGGTGCGGTCTCGCAGGGCGCGATTCCGGACACCGTCGTCTTCCTCGAGCACCCGCCGGTCGTCACACTCGGGCGACGCACCGATGCGGGCGAGCTGCACGTGCCGGAACAGGCCGCGGTCGACGTCGTCGAGACCGACCGCGGCGGCAAATCGACCTTCCACGGTCCGGGCCAACTCGTCTGCTACCCGATCCTCGACCTGAAGCGGCACGGCAAGGACGTCAAGAAATACGTCCGCGATCTCGAAGAGGCGCTGATCCGGACGCTCGAGCCGCTCGGCCTCGAGGCGACACGGATCGAGGGGCTGACCGGGATCTGGCTGAATCACCCGCCGCGCAAGATCGCCTCGATCGGAGTGCACATCTCACGCTGGGTGACGACGCACGGGTACGCATTGAACGTCGACCTCGACCCGGCGCCGTTCACCGACTGGATCACGGCCTGCGGCCTGGAGGACGCCGCCTTCACGACGATCGCCCGTGAGCTCGAGCGCCCCGTCACGGTGGACGAGGTCAGGCCTCTCGCCCGCGAGGCGCTCGGTGAGGTCTTCGGCCTATCCTTCGAGGAGCTCCCCGCCGACGACGGCCCCGGCCTCTGGAGTCAGCCCATCCATGGAAAGCTCGCAGCCCGTAGCTGACAGACCCCGCCGGCCGGAGTGGCTGAAGGTCCGGGCGCCGAGCCCGGATTCGCGCTACTACGACGTCAAGAAGCTGATCCACGGCCAGAGCCTCCATACGATCTGCGAGGAGGCGCGCTGCCCGAACATCGGCGAGTGCTGGGGCCGCGGCACCGCGACCTTCCAGATCCTCGGCGATACCTGCACCCGGGCGTGCCGCTACTGCTACGTGCACAGCGGCAGGCCGGACAGCCCTCCGGACCCGCTCGAGCCGCTTCGGCTCGCGAACGTCGCGGCCCAGATGGAGCTGAAGCACGTCGTCGTCACGTCGGTCGATCGCGACGACGTCCCCGACCGTGGCGCCGGCCACTACGCAGCGACGATCCGAGCCCTGAAGAAGAAACTACCGGATGCGTCCGTCGAGGTCCTGACGCCCGACTTCCTCGACGTCGAGGAAGAGGCGCTCCAGACGGTCATCGACGCCCGTCCGGACGTCTTCAACCACAACATCGAAACCGTCCGCCGCCTGCACGCGCGCATGCGGGGCGCGAAGGCGAGCTACGACAAGGCGCTCTGGCTGCTGCAGCGTGCGAAGGAGATCGCCGACTATCCGGTGCTGACCAAGTCCGGGATCATCGTCGGGCTCGGGGAGACGAACGACGAAGTGGTGGAGACGATGCGCGACCTACGCGCCCACGGCGTCGACGTCCTCACGATCGGGCAGTACCTCCAGCCGAGCTCCAAGCACGCGCAGATCGACCGCTGGGTGCATCCCGACGAATTTCGATGGTTCCGTGAGCAGGGCGAAGCGCTCGGCTTTGGTTCCGTCTTCTCGGGCCCGCTGGTTCGCTCGTCGTATCGAGCGGACGAGCAGCGCCACGCAGCCGAGTTACGAGCGCTGACGTACTAGCCCTGGGCGTCGCCGAGACAGAAACGAGAAGGGCCGCCGACGGGCGGCCCTTCTCTTTGCAGCGTCTCCCGCGTGCCTACGGTGTCACGTGGCTCACGAACGTTCCCCAGTTGGCGAGCAGTGACCGCGGCGTGTTCGGGATGAACTCGTGCCCGATCCAGATCGTTCCGGTGGCGTCGGCGACGGCGGCCGAGTAGTCGCCCCAGCGCCCCGTGTTTCCTCCGGTGAAGAAGTGGTAGCCGGAGAAGCCGTCGTCAGGCCCCGTACCAGCGGCGGCGACGTGCACGGCGCCGGCGCCGTTCACCGCGTCGATCGGCGCGTAGGCCGCCGACGGGAAGAAGTCCGGTCCGACGAGCGAGAAGCCCACCACCCCGTTGCCGGCGCTGTTGACGCCGATCGAGGGGTAGAGCACGTTCTGGCCGTTCACGGCGATGTAGCCCTGCTTCGCGATCGTCGCGCTCAGGCTCCCGCCGCTCGGGAACGACGGCGTGACGATGAAGTAGGCGATGCCGACGTGCGTGATCCCGTTCTCCGTCTTCACGACCGTGTTCACGCCCCCCCACAGCTTCCCGTCGGCGAAGACGGCCTGGTTCATTCGGTCGTCGTTCCCCGCGATCAACTCGAGGTGCTCGGTCGGGCCACTGCCGGGCTTGCCGGTGAACGCATTCGGCGTTATGTCGGCGAGCGGCGTCGGGCCCGGCCTCTGCTCGGCGTCCGGCGGCTGGCCGTAGACCTGGCTTTCGAGGACGACGTGGCTCAGCTGAACACCGTGCGCAGCGATCGCGTTCGTGTGCGTCAGCGCCCAGACGGCGAGGCGGTTGTCGAGCGTCGCGTCGAAGTCGAGGTCGGAGAGCAGGAACTCGGTCCCGCCGTTCGCTGAAGACCAGCCGGCGGCGGTCGGGGAGGTGGCAGGCTGGAGCGAGAACGCCGGCCCTTCCTCGAGTGGGATCGGGTGACCGTCGATCAATTGGAACGTGAGCGTTCCGGCCGCGGCGGCCGCCTTGTCGATCACGTAGAGCTGCGCCCCGTTGAACACGGCTCCAAACGGAAAGAGCGAGAACTCGTTCGTTGTGATCACAAACGCGTTCGCGTCGGCGCCGATCAAGGGCTGGTCACCGAAGCACGGGCAGCCCGGGTGGGACGGCGTCCCGTTCGTCCCGTCGTTCGTGGTGTCGATGTTGTAGATGAACCAGTCGCTGCTGCTCGTCGTCGGCGTCGACGTCCTGCTGACCGCGAGAAACTGGCTCGCCCGCGGGCCGAACGCACCGGTGACGGGATTCTGGTCGATCTCGAGCACCGTCATGAAGAACCTGTTCAACGCCGGGTCGAAATAGCACTTGGGGTCGCTCAAGAACGGCCCGAAGCGGACCGGCGGGGTCCGGTTGATCTGATGTTGGCCCGTGAAGAACACGGTCAGCGAGGTTGCGCCCGTCGCCGGGCTGAGCTTCGCGCCGGTCGCAGCGTCGTAGATCGCGAAGACGTCGTTGACCGGCTCGATCACGCGACCCGCGCCGACGCAGAGGCCCTGGTCGGGCGGTTCGAGGCTGAACTGATTGCCCCCGTCCGCGGTCCGCTGGTCGCGGTGGGTCAGCCCCGCGAAGCCGCCGAAGCCCGGATTCGATGCGACGACCTGCATGCTCTGCGGCCGAGGCACGTGCGCCGACGGCACGTGGGCCGCGTTCTGCGAGTTCGGGATGTCGAGGTTGACCGCTTCATTCGGAGCGAACTCGTTGGTCAGATTGATCGGCGTGTCCGCCGTGGTCGCGTCGGCGGCTGCGCCGCTCCCGGCAACCGAAACGGTAAACGCGACTGCTGCGCAAGCGAGGACGATGACGAAGCCGCCGACCCTGCGGCGATCCTTTACGAGAAACATGGGCCTCCCTCTCCCCTATCGTTGGCGCCCCTGTGAATGTTCGCCGAGCACCCGCGCGACAAGCCGCTTCGGTGCTCGCGACCCGTGCAGAGTAACGTACGCGAGCGCGGCGTGGGGTTGCTCGTTGGCGCAGTACGACGAGCGCACGAGTGGACCTGAGGAGCCACTCCGCGGATGTTCTCCGGTGGTACTGAGATCGCGCACGCGGTGACTGGTGGCTGAGTGGGAGTACAACCAAACGAAGGGCCACCCTAAGGCAGCCCTTCGTCTGAACGATTCGATGCGGTTCCTACTTGATCCAGGTGAACAGAGCAGCGTGGGCCAGGCCGCCGAAGCGAAGGATCGCCTGGTGCCCGTCGGGGCTCGCGCCCTTGTCCGCCGACATCGTCACCGTGATCGTTGCCGTTCCGCCTGCCGGAAGAGAGAACGGAACGTCGCTGACCGAATACGCCACGCCCGAGCCGGTCGTGCCGGTGATCGATGTGGCGGGCAGCGCGAGCGTGCCCGAGGTCAGGTTCATGACGGTGACGCTCATCGATGTCGTCTGACCCGAACCGGACGGCACCGCGCCGAAGCTGACGCTGACCGGGTCGAAGGCAAGCGACGCATTCACCGCCGAGCCCAGGTTCTCGCGACCGGAGCCGACGTCGTTCACGTCCGTATCGCAGCACGTGCCGTTGCTCGTCTTCAGCACGTTCTCGTCGGCCGTGTTCACGACCGCCGAGCGAACGGCCCAGGCCGGCCAGTTCGGATGCTGGCCGAGCACGACGGCCGCGGAACCCGCCAGATGCGGCGTGGCCATCGAGGTTCCCTGGAAGAACGCCCAGCACGGGACCGGAAACGTGGGAACGCATGTCTCGGTCCCGGAGCCCGGAATCGAGCTGAGCACGTTGACGCCGGGCGACGTGACGTCCGGCTTGATGCGGAAATCGACGTCCGTTGGGCCACGACTCGAGAACCCGGCCAGGACGTTGCTCGTGGCCAGGTCCTGCACGTAGGTCTTCGTCGCGTTGATGGTCGTCGCGCTGCCGCCGAGACCGGTGAGCGTAACCCCCGTGTTCCGAGAGACCATCACGCCTGGAATCGTTGGCTGGTTCGCCGTCCCGTCCTGCGCCATCGAGATCGGCGGGCCTCCGACGTTGTTACGGATGACGACACCCACCGCACCGGCACTCTGCGCGTTGCGGATCTTCGTCGAGAACGTGCAGCCCCCGCGCGGGATCAGCGCGATCTTGCCGGACAGCCCACTCAGGGCCGAGCAGCCGTTGCTCGTGACAACCGAGAGTGTCCCACTCACCGCAGCGGCTGGACCGAACTGGCCAACCGCCGCCGCGTAGTCGGTGCCACCGACGGTGACATTGACGCCGATGAAGTGGCCGACGGTCACCGCTCCTGCCGTCAGAGCTCGTGCGGCGGCGCCCGGCGACTGGACGGTATTGAACCCGGGACCACTGTTCCCCGCAGCGATTGCAGAGATCATCCCGGCTTGGTCGAGGTCGTTGACGGCGTTCATCAGGAGATCCTGGAACCCCACGTTGCCGCTCTTCCCGTGCGTTCCGCCGAGGCTCATGTTGACGATGTCCATGCCGTCCGCATAGGCGGCATCGAGGGCATTCAGGATGTCCTCGCTGCGCGCGTTCGTGACACCATCCGGGAAGACGTTGTAGTTCCCGAGCTGCGCCCCGGGCGCGACGCCGAGGACTCCGTAGCCCACGGACACACCGTCGACTGTGGTCGAACCGTTGGTCAGGCCGTAGTCGCAGGCGACGGTGCCGGCGACGTGCGTCCCGTGAGCTTGGACGGCAGCAGGCGTGAAGTTGCGACTAGGCGTCTTGTTGTTGAAGACCTTCGCGACGATGACCTTGTTGTTCGTCAGCGACGGCGGTCCCTGCTTCTGCGTCGCGGGAAAACCGGCGTCGTTGAAGCACGGTTGTGTGACGTCGATCCCCGTGTCGATGATCGCAACCTTGACGCGGGACCCGTCCGGCTTGACGCCGGCACTTGCGCCACCTCCAGCGCCCCAGGCGCCGAACGCGTTGATCAGCGTCAAGTCAGGGTCGATGGCCTGCGGCGTATAGACACCTTCGTATTGGGCCTGCTGCACCATCGGCGCGGCTTGGATCGTTGCGAGCGATGTGCCATTTAGCTGAACGGCAACTGCGTTCAGCGAGATGTCGAACTCGCCCGTCACATTCGCTGCGGGCGCGTTCGCCTTGAGCCACTGCTTGAAGTCGTTGCGCATAGCGGAGAGCTGAGCGCGGTACGACTTCACAGTCGTACTGGAAAAGTCGATCTTCTTCCCGGGCGCCGGCTTCGTCTTGACGTACGTTGAAAGCGGATCGCCATTGAGCTCGACGATCGCACTGCCGGTGTCGATGCCCGGCGCTGCAGATGGGCCGTCCGAGACCGGGCCGCCCGCGGTTGCCCCTGCGACGGCCATCGTCAACAGAAGTGCGACGAGCGTGACGAAGGCCCCTGAGAGTCTCTTCATTTCCTCCCCTTGTTCGAGTTACGGAGGGCGCCCGCCCCCGGCGCCCTGACGCTACCTCTGCCCCTAAAGGCGGCCGGAGAGTAGCACAGCGTCTATAGAGCTTTCTCGGTCAGGCGCTGAGCGCCACAGACATGCGGAGGGCCGCCCGCCCGGACGGCCCTCCGCGTCGGACCGAAGCGGCTCAGTACTTGCCGCTGGCGGTAACCACGTCTTCCTGGTTGATGGGGGTCGGGACGAACTCGAACCCGTAGAACCAGACGACTGTCTGGCGGTTGTTCGAGTCGGTCCAGAACGCGTGGAAGGTTCCGTTCGAGTCGGCCGTGACGTCGGTGTAGTCACCGAAGAAGCGCCCGCCGAACCCGTTCCGGGTGTTGATCAGATGCGTGCTGACCGTGTTCGTGACGTTCGTGGTGACGTCACGCACGACGTAGTCGAGACGCGCGTTGTGGATGTAGTTGCCCAGGGTCGTGCAGGTGATCCGGCCCGGAGGCGGAGCGGGTCCCGCAGCGCAGGTCTGCCACGGCGAGACAGTGGTGGCTCGGTAGGCGCCGAGGTACACCTTGCCGTCGGCGGCTGCCGCTGCCGCCGGGAACACGTCTTCGATCGGCCGAGCCGGCGACGGAGCGTTGAGCGTGCTCGCGTCGGGATTCGTGACCGGATAGCCATCGCTGGACTGTGATCCCTGCGCGAACACCGGCGCCGGCGCGGTCCAGCTAGCGCCACCGTCAGTCGACTTGCTCCAGACGGCGGCCGAGTGGCAACCGCCTCGGACGGCCGTAGAGCCGACGATGAAGAAGGCGCAACCGGTGGTGCCTGCGTACGTGCTGCCGTCGTTCGGGACCTCGCCGACCCAAGTGGTGTAGAGGTCGCCGTTCGGCGCCGCCGCCGCGGCCGGGAAGCTGTTGACACGGAACGCCGTGTTGCGGAGCGGCAGGATGTCGGCCACGGTCGCGACCGCCGTCGGCTTGCTCCAGTTCGCCCCACCGTCAGTCGACTTGACCATCCAGGTCGAGTCGAGCGCGTCGTGTCGCGTCGACGCATCCCAGAACACGTAGAGCGTGCCGTCGGGCCCGACGACAGGATGCGAGCCCTGTCCGTACAGCACGTTGCCCGAGATCAGCTTCGGATCGGTGAAGGTCTGACCGCCGTCGCTCGAGGACACGAACATGATCGGCGACTGCACGTAGCTGCCGTTCGACGGATTGAAGAGGAAGCGCGTCCATGTCACGTAGATCCGATCGCGAAACGGACTCGAAGCGTTCGCGTCCACTACGATCCATTCCTTGTCGTTGAAGGTGCTCGGTGAAGTCGTCGCGTTGATGAAGGTCGGCGCACCCCAACTGAGGCTGCCGACCGCGCTGAACGTTCCCCTGTTGACGGCGACCGTGTTCGGCGGCGAGGTCCTGTTGAAGCCGAGGCCCGCGTAATAGACGTGGCCATGGCTATCGAAGGCGACTGAAGGATCGCCGCCGGCGTCATACGGGCCACCGGCCAGGTGGGTGACGCCGGGGATCAGGGTTCCGAGATGACTCGGATCAGACGAGGTGCAGCACCACGTCGTGCCACTGTTGTTCGAGTAGTACGTGCCCGAATAGCCGTCGCCGAGCGCGCTGCAGGGCGTGCCGCTGATGCTGCACGACCAGCTACGAGTGACGTAGTCGTTCGCCGAGGCGACGACCCTGCTCGGGTTGTTCGGATCGACGGCGATCGACGTCTCGTTCTGTGGCGCGGCCGCCGTGTCCTGGTTCACGGTGACGGCGGGACCTGGGACCCTCGTGGCATCGAGCGGGCTTCCCAGGACGTGGACCGGCGTAATCGGCGTTGCCGGGACCGGATTCGCGTCGCCCTCCTCCGCCTCCTGTTCGATGAACGCCGAGAAGCGGATCTGCAGCGGCGCGGTCCCGCTGAGTGACGCGACCTTGCCGGCGAGAGTGGTGACGTCATACGTCGTGTCGGCCGACTGAGCCGACGAGCCTCCTGCGATCACCAGGACTGCGGCGAGCGTCGGGGCGAAGACGCCAAAGAGTCTCTTCATGACCTCCCCTTTTGTCGTGACCGACCAAAACGCCGCGGTGCGGCGGCGAACCTAGCACAGGCCGCAGGAGTTACGAAGCCGTAACCGGCTAGGTCTCGTTGCTTTCCGACGGGTGCGGCTTCGCCAGCGCGCGATAGTCGAGCGCCTGGTCGAGCACGTCGTCTGCGACCCCGCGCTCGCGAGCGACCTCGCGCAGCGAGCGGCCCGACGAGGCCGCCTCTTTGACGATCTCGCCGACCGCGTCGTAACCGATGTAGGGGTTCAGTGCGGCCGCCGTCGAGAGCGTCAGCTCGGCGTAGCGCTCGCACCTCTCGCGATTCGCCTCGATCCCGTCGACGCACTTCGCGGCGAGCAGTCGCGACGCGGAGGCGAGCAGCTTGATCGAGTCGAACAGGTTCCGCGCCAGCATCGGCACGAACACGTTGAGCTCGAAGTGGCCCTGCATCCCACCTGCCGTGATTGCCGCGTCGTTGCCGATCACCTGGGCGGCGACCTGCGTCACCACCTCGGGAATGACCGGATTGACCTTCCCCGGCATGATCGAGCTGCCCTTCTGGAGCTCGGGCAGCAAGATCTCGGCGAGCCCGGTCCGCGGGCCCGAGCCCATCAGCCGGAGGTCGTTCGCGATCTTCGTCAGCGAGACTGCGACCGTCTTGAGGGCGCCTGACGTCTCGACGAGCGAGTCGCGGGCGGCCTGCGCCTCGAAGGGATCCGCGGGCGGCGAGATCGGCAGGCTCGTCTCGTCTGTCAGGTAGCGCCTGACACGCTCCGCGAATTCGGGGTGGGTGTTCAGGCCGGTGCCGACCGCGGTGCCGCCGAGCGGGATCTGGCCCAGCCGCTCGAGCGTCGAGCCCACGCGCGCGTGTCCCTGACTGACTTGGGCCGCGTAACCGCTGAACTCCTGGCCGAGCGTGACGGGGACGGCGTCCATCAGGTGCGTGCGCCCGGACTTGACGACGTCGTCGAACTCCACCGCCTTCGCCTGCAGCGACTCCGACAGCCGGCGTAATGCGGGCAGGAGGTCGTTCGTGATCTGGTCGAGCGCCGCGAGATGCACCGCAGAAGGAAAGACATCGTTCGACGACTGGCCCATGTTCACATCGTCGTTCGCATGCACGTCTGCCCCGGCCAGAGCGGCGATCACCTCGTTCGCGTTCATGTTCGACGAGGTCCCCGAGCCCGTCTGGAAGACATCGATCGGAAACTGGTCGTCGAGCTCGCCTGCCGCAACCCGGTCGCCGGCGTCGGCGATGCGCTGGGCCTTGTCGGCGTCGAGGAGCCCGAGCTCGGCGTTGACGCGCGCAGCTGCAGCTTTGATCCGCCCGAGCCAGTGCGCAACGGAAGGCGGAATCGGCTCGCCCGAGACGGGGAAGTTGTCGACCGCCTTGCGTGTCTCCATACCCCAGAGCTCCCGCTCCGTCTCCGTCTTCGCCATCGAATCGAGTTTACTTCCAGGCGGTTTCGTGAGGTCGATCGTCTTGAGAAGTCGGAGCAGACGGCACCGCAAGCGGTGCCGTGAGCCATATGCGTGCTCGTGACCTGGGCATTGCGATCGGCGACGGCGTCCCGGCGGAGAACAACGCCATCACCGACGTGACCGGCGTGCGTGTCGGTCATACCACCCTGATCGAAGGCGACTCCGTGCGCACCGGTGTGACGATGGTCGTGCCGCCCGAGACGCCGCTCTTCTCGGGTTGCCACCGTCTCAACGGCAACGGCGAGCTGACCGGGCTCGAGTGGGTGCGCGAGTCCGGCTTCCTGACGACGCCGATCGGGATCACGAACACCTTCAGCGTCGGCGTGGTCCGCGACGCGATCGCCGCTGCGTCGGCGGACGAAGATGCGTGGTCGCTCCCAGTCGTGGGCGAGACCTTCGACGGTTTCCTCAACGACATCCGCGGCCAGCACGTGACGGCGAAGCACGCACACGCCGCACTCGAGGGCGCGCGGGACGGCGAGGTCGCAGAGGGAAACGTCGGCGGCGGCACCGGCATGGTCTGTCACGAGTTCAAGGGCGGTATCGGGACCGCGTCGCGCCGCGTCAACGGGTACGTCGTGGGCGTCCTCGTTCAGGCGAACTACGGCCGGCGCGAGCGTTTCCGCGTCGACGGAATCCCGGTCGGGAAGCTGATCGGCGATCGGATCCCCTTGCCGGGCCGCGCCGAAGAGACGGGCTCGATCATCGGCGTCGTCGCAACCGATGCGCCATTCCTACCCCACCAGTGCGACCGGCTGGCTCAGCGAGCCGGACTAGGTGTCGGCCGGATGGGCGGGACTGCCGCTCATTCGAGCGGCGACATCTTCCTTGCGTTCGCCACCGGCAATCGTGCCCTCGCCGCCGACGGCGAGATTCCCATTCGCAT
>WNFC01002259.1_pt1 | contig 54190 bp, 43 predicted proteins | sample 5400541 | NCBI WGS metagenome assembly WNFC01 (sample SAMN13153342, study PRJNA577476) | soil metagenome | isolation source: 120 cm saprolite under Douglas fir tree site 2 hole 2 replicate 1 | place: USA:California | collected 2015-04-18
GCGGAGCGCAGCCGAGCTAAGGAGTCTGCGACGTGCGTAGTTGTAGTGATATGACGACAGAGAATGTACGCGGTCCACGAGGCGAGCGCCGGCGCCGCCAGCGCGAGAAGGTTGTACGCTACCACCGGTCCGAAAGTCAGCGTGATGGGAGATGCGAGGAGGCTTAACCCTGGAATGGACGTCATCCAGGTAAGATCGAATCCTAGCGGAGCCCATACGGCGTAAGAATAAAAGGGGTTCTGACCGTGGAGGATCGCCCGCGGCCACCATTCCAGACACCAGATTGCGACCCCTGGGTCTTGCGGGAACCCGAGATAACTGTTGGCAGGACTAGCGAGGACCCGCAGGCCGAAAAGACCGATCGCAAGGTCGAGGTAAATCAGGAAGGCCAGCAGATTCGGCCGCTTCGGGTTTGCGAAGGACGCTTTGGTGGTCCTCACAGTTGTTTCACAGTCACAGGCTCCGAAGGAGCGTCGCAATTCCGACTAACTGCTCGCGACTCTCAGGGTCTGCTCACTACTCGTTATCAGCTATGAGCAACATCGATTATAAGCAACATCAATGCCTTATTTGCGATGTAACGTTTTGATACATGCCGAATGTCGCAGTCTGCTCCTAGTGTTCGGAGTTTGAAATCCGTTCACAAAGCCAACGGACCGACAGTTAGTTCAGCGGAGAACCTGCCGCTTCAAATAGGTGGTCGCGCAAAGTCGGCGGTATCGCTGCTTCCGATTCGGATTGATTCCTTGACTGCCCCGGCTTCGCCAGGGGGCTCACCAGGTGTTCGGCTCACCGGATGACAAAGAGGGACCGCTCTTTTTACGTCATCCTCAGCGGAATCTGCGGGTGAACCAAAGGCCTGAGCGCCTCAATAGCTCAATCGCCAACTTCCTGCCGAAGGGGGTCGGAATGCTCGGCCCGGCAATAATTCAAATCCTGAAAATGTTCAGATTCACCAAGTAATGCCGCGGCAGCAGAGCAAAAGTCAGATCAATGGTAGTTGCTGTCGGACCCCCCGTGCTGGATTTCAATGGAACCAACTTGAATTGGGCGACGTGCCGAAAATCGCGCCGACGAATCTCTCCAACTCGAGATTGACCTTCATAATCACATGATCGGAACCGCGTGTGAGGCCAACGCCGGGGCCGAGGTTGTACTCGAATCCTTCCAGCAGCTCTCCCCAAAGAATCGGAAAAATATAATGCTGCTGCCGGCTCAGCGGATCGTTATCGTCGATGAGGCCAACACCGCCATAGAACTCAACGCCGGGTGAGAGCCAACGCATCCAAGTGTAATATGCGCCGTTGCGATAACCGAATGCATAACCTTGATCGTGTCCCTTGCCGAGCAGGACCTTTTCGAACACCGGATTCCCAATCAGCGATAATCGCCCCAGGTCTTTTTCAAAAATCAGCTTCAGTTCCATTATCAGAGCGGCATTGTCGAATTGCGGCGTCTTATGCCATTGGAGCGCCGCGTACCAGCCCACATCAACCGGCAATCTCGCGTGATCGAACAGCATGCCTCGCAGGTGAAACTTGTTGCCGGCCCACCAAAGGCCGTGGCCTCCCGGTTGAGCAAGGGTGAGGTATGCGGCCGTCTCAATTCGATCCGTGAGGCCGTAAGTCAATTCGCCGGCGTTGAACCACATTGCCTGACTCCTGAAGGAGCCGGCGGCAGTACCATTGCCGCCCTCGCTGTGGCCGTTGGCAATTACGGCATTGTTGGTTTCCAGTTCAAGCATTCCGCGGGGTTCTGTCGCATACCGGAGTACTTCGAACTCCCAGGGATCGACCTGACCCGCAGCACGCCTGCTCCACAAGGACGTGAGCAACAATGCAATTACAATCAATCGCAGATGTGTCATTGTTTACCTAGGTCCCTACATTGCCAGACTGGTGACTGTGGGAGGGGCTGATCGCTCGACCGCGATGCCCGGACTGCTGCTAAAAGACCCGCCGCCACGCTCCAATCCTGATCAAATGAAAAAATTGCAATGCCAAGCGGCTCATTCCCTGGCGATAATCTTGAGGCGCTTTTCGGAACTGCGCAATCCGTGTCGGCTCGGCTTTTCCGCCCCCTGGGAATTCTGTCTCATCCCCTCCCACTTGCCCAAACTCCGTGGTCTTGCGACTCTTTGCGCTCATGGGTCGGGACCGAAGTGAGAATCGAAGCCCCGGATTGATTCAGCAAGCTGAGTCAACCGGGCCGGACTTGGTTGGCAGCCAAGCTTCCGAGGTAGAGCAAAATCTGAGCGAAGCACGAGGGCGGTGGATGGTGCTGGCCGTGCTCCTCCTGACCGCGATTTTGTTCTTCGTCAGGCTGGGGACACGCGCGCTGTGGGCATCGGAATTTCGGTGGGCCGAAATCGCGCGAGAGATGCTGCTGACCCACAATTATTTCTGGCCCACCATCAATGGCCGCGTGTACTTTGACAAACCGTTGGGCTCTTACTGGCTGGTGCTCGCGTCGACCTGGATCACGGGCCGCATCGACGAAGCCGCAACTCGAATTCCGGGTGCGACGGCCGGCGTGCTAGCGGTGGCGCTGCTGATTATGCTCGCCCGCCGTCTTTACGACCGCCGAACCGGCGTAGCCGCAGGCTTCATCCTCGCCACGAGTTTCAGTTTCGTGTTCTGGGCTCGAACGGCTTCGACCGATATCGAGACAGTCGCGGGTGAGTTGGCCGCGTTGGTGATTTTCAGGATCAACGAGAATCGCATCGGGTGGTGGGTGATACCGCTATGGCTCATCATGGCGCTGACGTCACTGATGAAGGGATTGCTCGGCTTCGCCCTGCCAGTCCTCGTGATCGGCGTTTATTCATGCGTGGGCGGCGGTTGGCTGGAACTGGAACGCCGCTCGATGCACGGGCTGTATAGCTCGCGCATTCAATGGCTGATCGAGCGGAACGGCTGGCTTTTCAACCGGCGCACCATCGTCGCCCTGGCGTTAGCGGCTACTGTCTATTTCGCGCCGTTCGCAATCTCACATGCGCGTACCGGGTCAGCCAGAGGCATGTATATGGTCTACCGCGAAAACGTCGAAAGGTATTTTGCCCCGTTCGACCATCGCGGGCCCCTCTACCTTTATGTCTACGTGATCTTCGGCCTGATGGCGCCGTGGTCGGCGTTCCTCCCCGCCGCCCTGATTCACCCTCACAATCGCGCCGAGGCCGCAGCCACCATGTCGAGAAGCGACCGTTTCGTATTGGCTTTTTTCTGGACGACCTTTATTTTTTTCACCCTGTCGGGTTCTCGGCGCAGTTATTACATCCTGCCGATTTTGCCTCCGGCCTCCCTTCTGGTTGCTCGTATTTTGGTGGGCACCGAGAAGGACTTGGGTGAATCCGCCCGGTTTCTGCTGAAGGTTGGTTATGGGCTTATACTTGTGTCGCTCGTTTTATCGGTCGTCGTCCTGCTGCCGCCGCGACTGGTGCTGCCGCCGCCCTATTCTCTTTTGCCGATACTCCCGGAGCGAGGGATTTTTGCCGCCTGCTGGATTCTTTCGCTGAGTACCGCCGCATACTCGTTTGCCGGTTATAGCCGCAAACGAATGCTGCTCTCGGTAGGTGTCATCAGCTATCTGCTGATGTTCTACGTGTTCATTTTCGCGATGCCGGCGGGGGACCAATGGCGCGGCGAAAAGCCGTTCGCAGAGGCGACGCGGCGGGTAATCGGCGGGCATCCGGCCGAGCTTGCGTCGTTCAAAGCCCAACCGCCGGTGTTCTATCTCGGACTGGCCCAATCGGTGCCCGAATACGACACCGTAGCGGATCTCGAATCTGCAATTCGAGACGGCCGAATCAAGTGGATCATTTTGCGTCAGCGCGATGTTCCGCATCTCGACTTGCCGGCGCACAAGATCGCGTTCGAGCCTACTTATCCGTGGGACTCGCGGGAACATCGCCTCAACGCGCTGGTGTTGATGAGACTGGAACCTTAGCTTGGTTCTACAGCCGCATCGGCATCACCACGTATTGATATTCCGAATCCGAGGGCGTGGTGATGACGCCGGCGGTGACTTCGTCGCTTAAACCGAGTACTGCCTCACTGTCGCTCGGAAGGACGTTCAGCACCTGCTGAATATACAGCGCATTGAAGCCGATCGAGAATTCGGCGCCATTGAAAGCGATATCGAGCGTTTCGCTGGCTTCGCCCAGGTCTGGGCTGGTTGAGGACACGGTCAGCGTTCCCTCGGAGAAGGCAAGCTTGACGCCGTGGTAGCGTTCATTCGAAAAGATCGCCGCGCGCCGCATCGCGTTGAGCAGGGTATCGCGTCCAACATGAATCTGGTAACGGGATTGACCTGGAATAACGCCGTTGTAATCGGGGAACTCGCCTTCCACCAACCGCATCGAAAGTTCGGTGGCACCGCGCCGTAGCCATGCCAATTGACCGTCAACTATCAGTTGGGCTTCGTTCTCACCCGCTTGATCCAGCAGCTTGCGCAATTCCGACAATCCTTTGCGCGGGATAATTACGCCGCCCACCATGGAAAAGCCGGCTGCTTCGCGATCGATCATTGACAGCCGATGTCCGTCGGTGGCAACCATCCTGACCGTTCCGTCCTCGGGTGCAATGATATAGACCCCGCTCAAATTGTAGCGGGCCTCGTCGGGACTCACGGCGAAGATGGTCTTATCGATCATGTGGGCCATTTCAGCCGCCGGAAGCTTTAGTTCGCCCTTGACGGGCGCACGTGGTTGCTCGTCGCCCCTCCCGTTGGGCGAAGGCATGGCCGGGAAGCTGCGCGGATCGAGGCCCATCATTTTGAATCGCGCGCGGCCGCACCGAAGTTCAAACCAGTCGTTGTCGAGCGTTTTAACGGTTACTTTTTCGGCCTCGGTCTCGCGCACGATTTCGAAGAGCTTGCGCGCGCTGAGGGTAAGCGCGCCCGGCTGGACCGTCTCCGCCGCAATCTCTGTCCTGATTCCCACCTCAAGGTCAGTCGCTGAAAGTCGGAGTTTATCTTCTCCTGGTTCGATCAGCACGTGGCCGAGGATCGGAACAGTGTTACGCCGTTCGACTATCCCCTGAATCATCGAGAGGCTGTTGAGTAGTGAAACGCGGTCTATCGCCAGTTCCATCAGTCGCCCCGCAGCGTCTCTGCTATTACTATAAGATCGATTCTAGAGAAAATTTAATAGAAACAGAGAGGCTTGTCGATTTGTGTATTCTTATCATAAGTGCCTGTTACGATGAGAAATTTCACGCTGGCAAAATTGTGACGCGGGCGACTCATACAGACTGTCGCCGGTGTGTACCGGCAGCCTGGCTGTCGATAACCCGACCTTATCCCCGGCTTTACCAACAAATCCGTCCACCAGCAGGCTGCGGAAAAAGGCCTTCCGCACTCTGCTCTCCCTCTCTGTAATGTCCCCCAGGAGGGGGGAGAACTAAAGGAAGGAAGCCAGCTTTTATCGCAGGGTGCGGGAAGACTTTTCATAAGCAAATAGGTTTTTCCGCACCCTGCCAGGGCCCCTTTGGTGCTCGATGCTTTCATACCACGGGCAACTGCGGAGTGGTGTGCACGTTCTTCAACTCACGCTCAATCTTTTCGATTGAGAAACGAAATGCTGAGTCATTGGTCACCCGGCGCTGGATCAGATTGAAAGCATGAATAACCGTTGAATGGTCGCGGCTGAAGTGCTCGCCGATGGTCGGAAAGGAACTCTCGGTTATCTTGCGGCACAGATACATTGCGACCTGGCGGCAGAAGGCAATATGCTGCGTGCGCTTTTTGGATTTAAGGTCCGCCAGCCGGATATGAAAGAAATCCGCCACGGTGCGCTGAATTGTCTCGATATCGGGCTTGCTCTCATGGGTGCGAATCAGATCACGCAGAGCCTGGCGGGCAAAGTCAATTGTCATCTGTGAAGTGTTCAGCGAGGCCAGCGCCGCCAGGCGGGTTAAACAGCCCTCCAACTCGCGCACGTTCGACGAGACGTTCTGCGCGATATACATTGCAACCTCACTTGGCATGTTGAGACCCTCGAGCACCGCTTTCTTTTGCAGAATCGCCACACGCGTTTCCAGGTCGGGTGCGGCGATATCGGCGATGAGGCCGGATTCGAACCGATTGCGCAGACGCTCTTCAAGCCCCGGAATCTCACGCGGTACCTTGTCCGAGGTCAGCACAATCTGGTGGCGTTCTGAATGAAGCGAATTGAAGGTGTGAAAGAATTCTTCCTGGGTGCGTTCCCTCCCCGCCAGGAACTGAACGTCGTCGAGAATCAACGCGTCCACGCGGCGGAACTTCTCCTTGAACTCACCCATCTTTTCCCCCCGTATCGAACTGATTAGTTCATTCATGAAGACCTCGGCCGGCATCAACAGAACCTTGCGCTGGCGCGAACTTGCAGCCCACAGATGATGCCCGATGGCAGTGGCGAGATGGGTCTTGCCCAGACCGACGCCGCCGTAGATGAAGAGCGGGTTATACTTCTCACCCGGCCGGTTGGCGACGGCCAATGCCGCCGCATGCGCGAATTGATTGCTGGAGCCGACTACGAATTCGGCAAAAATGTAGCGCGGGTTAAGCTGCGGATGGATTGCGGTCCGTCGGAGTGGCCCGCAGGAATCGGGGTCGGCCGCCACCGCAGTCTTGGCCGCCGCGGTGTGATGGCTGTGGCCATTGCCGTTAGTAGTGCCGTTGACGCCCTTGTTGCCATTCGCATCCTTGCCCAGGATCAGCTTGACTTCGACCGTTTCGCCGAGTTCGGCCGATAGCACCTGCTGCATCAGCTCCAGGTAACGATCGTTGACCCAATCACGAAAGAAACGGTTGGGCGCCTCGATCGTCGCCAAACGATCTTGAAGACCGACAAAATTGAGCGGTCCTATCCAGGTTTCGTAGCCGACCTGGCCGAGTGACTCACGAATTCGGTCAGCAGCTCTTTGCCACACGCCGTTCATCCGGTACTTCCTCCCTTTTTTGGCCCTGCCCCATGCTGGCCCTTGCTGAAATGAGGTTTAAAAACCGAGATTGCCCCGATGGTTGGCAGTCAATTACACACAGGCTTATCCACAATGTTGATAACCCCATTTTCCCCCGCGATCACGGGATTGTTTCTGACCTGAGCGCAATAGCCATCAACTGGGCTGCCAATCTGGCAGCCGCACCTGGCTCAGTCTATTCGTCTGGAGACGTTCGTGATCGTTGTCACGAAAGAAATCAATCCGCACCTCCTGAGCTTCCCCCAATGTGATCAGGTGTGGCGGTGATGGATGGAAGGAAATAGAATCTTTGCAATCGTGGTTCAAGTGGCATGCAAACGCCTGACAGAAGGACCTCGATTTTTAAAGGGAATTTTTTCGGGTTGACTTTTTCGTTAAGAATCCTTGACTGGAGCGTGAAATCGCGATTTCCCCCGCAGCGGCTCTGGGAGCCAAGTTTGGGATTTGTCGAAGAGATGCGAAGCGATGCCTTATTCGACTACGGATGTCCGCTCACTCCCAACAACGTCGATCGCAACCTGCATTCGGCGAATAATCGATGCTTACTGTGAATAAATCTAACGATCTGTTTATTCGCGCCAATGCGATCATCCCGGGAGCGGTCAATTCGCCAGTGCGGGCATGGAAAGCGGTCGGCGGCTCGCCGCTCTTTGTTGAACGCGCGAAGGGTGCACGGCTGTATGATGCCGACGGCAACAGCTTCATCGATTACGTTGGTTCGTACGGCCCGGCGATTCTCGGCCACGCGTATCCGCAAGTTGCGGCGGCGGTCGCCCAGCGGGCCGAGTACGGTTTTTCCTATGGCGCACCGACCCGGCTGGAAGTCGAACTAGCCGAACGCATCACCGCCGCAATTCCATCTGCCGAGAAAGTCCGCTTGGTCAATTCCGGCACCGAGGCCGCAATGACCGCCCTACGCATCGCGCGCGCCGCGACTGGTAGGCCTGGGGTTATCAAATTCGACGGATGCTATCACGGACACACTGACTCATTGCTAGTGCGAGCAGGCTCTGGCGCTATGACATTGGGAGTGCCTGACAGCGCCGGCGTTCCGGAAGCAACTGCCGCCCAGACCAGAATTGCGCAATACGGCTCGCTCGAAGCCGTAGAAGGATATTTGAGCGCAGAACCGGCCGCAATCGCTGCTGTGATTGTCGAGCCAATCGCGGCCAACATGGGCGTGGTCCTGCCACCGGCGGGCTTTTTGCGCTCGCTCAGTGAGCTCGCCCGAAGTTATCACGCTCTCCTGATCTGCGACGAGGTCATCACAGGCTTCAGGCTGAGCTATGGAACCGTATCGGAGATGCTCGGGGTGCGGCCTGATCTTGTGATGCTTGGCAAGATCATCGGTGGTGGCATGCCGATCGGGGCGGTCGGCGGCAGGGCTGAACTAATGGACCTGCTGGCGCCGCAGGGCCCGGTCTACCAGGCGGGGACGCTTTCCGGAAATCCGCTGTCGGTGGTGGCTGGAATCGAGACGCTTCGCGCGCTTGAGGGCACGGGCACCTATGAGCGGCTGGAAGCATCGGGCGCTCGGCTCGAAACCGGCCTTCGCAACGCCCTTTTTCGCAGCGGTCGCCAGGGCTGCGTTAATCGAGCTGGTTCGCTGCTGACGTTATTCTTCGGAGTTAACCACGTCGGTAATGCCGATGAGTCGCGAAAAGCGGACATCGCCGCATTCGCCAGGTTTTTCCACGCGATGCTCGAACGCGGCATCTATTTGCCACCATCGCAGTTTGAGGCAATGTTTGTTTCACTCGCGCATTCGGAAGCTGAGATTGACGCGACGATTGCGGCGGCCAACGAGTCACTGGACCTGATGGGATCCCCATAAAGCCATGGGAGGCAGCTCGGTCAGACAAACTCCGGGACTGTCAGTTGCTCGATGACGGCGAATGGACCATCCAGCTCGCCACGTTATCTTCGTATCACCGTTATCGGAGTGGAATTCTCGTCCCCGATACTCGCGGGTCTAGTCGGTGGTTATTATCTCGGTGAATATTTTCACCGGCCATGGCTCGGTCTGCTCGGGCTGGTTGGCGGTGTATTCCTGGGCTTTTATCGCCTGGTATCGGAGCTTCGGCACTTCATGAAAGGTACTCAATGAGCGGCCGGCACCATGCCGAGCGGAGTGGGTGAGCCGAGTGCACTCGGCCGAAGCCCCGGGGAATTCGACTAGTGAGGAGTCTGCGACTTGCGCATCAAACACTAGGCGGAGCGGAGCGCAGCCGAGCTAAGGAGTCTGCGACGTGCGCATAAGAACTGTTCCGACTATCGAAGCAATCCAACGGAGCACGGTCTTGGTCGCGATGTTGGCCGCAGCGGTCCTCCTAATGGCTGCTTCGCCCGCGAGCGCGGTTGCATGTCTGCTGGGCGCTGCGCTCATGATGACCAACCTGTACGCTTTGAGCTTGACGGTGCGAACAATGTTTGCGGTCGCACGGCAAGCAGGTGGTGCGACCGCATTGGGGTTGATCGCAGCGCCCGTAAAGATGCTTCTGCTGGCAGGCATAGCTTACCTGATTATCGAATCGGGCCGGGTGAACGTAGCGGGCTTTATTGCAGGCACCTTGACTCAATTCGCTGCGATCTTTATTGAAGTTGGGCGCGCTTCGATTTGGCACAAGCTTTCCGCCCCGCCAGCTTGATCGGCAGGAAAGCCGCTCCGACTTCGATGTGTCGGGAGGACGTAAGTGTCGGAACCGGTTAACTTCTTTCAACTTATCGCTCATGCCGCCGGACGGGCGCCGACCGAACTTGTCAGCACCTGGATTGTTATGGCGTTGCTGTTGATTTTTGGCTACGCGGCACGCCGCTCACTCGCAACCGCCTCAGATCCGACCGTACCGGATGAGGGCTTCACACTGCGCCATTTCGCAGAAGTGGCGGTGGAATGGCTCGACGGCTTGGTGACGCAGATTTCGGAACTGCATGGCGCTCGCCGTTATGTGCCTTTTTTTGGCAGCCTGTTTCTGTTCATTCTGACGGCAAATTTCATGGGCCTTGTCCCTGGCCTGACGCCGCCCACCAGCGACACCGACTTGACCTTCGCGCTGGGCGGGATCTGCTTTATCTATTACCTCTACCAGGGGTTCGCCCATCAAGGACCAAAATACCTGCTGAGTTTCTTCGGTCCGCTGTGGTGGCTAGGTTGGTTCATGGTGCTGATCGAGGTCGCAGATAATCTTGTTCGGCCTTTCTCGCTGGGGATTCGTCTCTTTGCCAATATGTTCGCCGACCATCATGTGCTGACGCTGTTTACCGGGCTCACGTACGTGCTCGTACCGATCGCGTTTTACGCGCTGGGCAGCATCGTATGCGTAGTGCAGGCGCTGGTGTTCGTGATTCTGGCGATAAGCTACGTCCGCATGGCCGCCGCCGCTCATTAGCGCAGTGTTGGGCAACTGCAAAACCGGTCAAAGTTGCGATGTGGACCTCGACCATCGTGATCGACTGGTGGTGCCGGCCGCCACTATTCTGTGATCCTGCCATGAAAGCGGAGTTTGGTGCGGCGGCGGCCGCTTCTGTCATCCCGACCGAAGTGGAGGGATCGCGCGCCGTCTGCGGCACGCAGCCGCGGTTCTCTCGCCCCGTCGGGAGGGTGCGGACCTGCGGAGGTTTGAGCATGCGCCCCGAGGCGAGGCGCGATCCCTCGACTACGCTCGGGATGACGGATGGCTTCCCCTCCCTTCGGGAGGACCCTGGCGATTGACTTGCCTATGGCGCTCAGGGCTACGGCGCGCGCGCCCAGGATAATGGATAATTCCGCTACCGGAACCCGGTAGCCGGCCGAAGCGTGGAAGATGATAGAGGAGCGGTTAAATAGCCATAGGGCCGGGTGAAGGAGCGGCTAGCAAAACACTAGGCGGCGCGAAGCAGAGCCGAGCCAAGGAGTCTGCGACGTGCGCCTAAAAAGGAGGAATCTGAATGGTTCGGAAGATCTGGATGGCATTGAGTGCCGCGCTCATCGTCGTGATAGCCTCGCCGATGATGGCGATGGCGCAGGCCGCCCCGGCCGATCAGGGTGCCGGACTCCGGGGCGGACTGTTAGCGCTCGGCGCCGGTATCGGCTTGGGTATCGCGGCGATGGGCTGCGGGCTCGGCCAGGGCCGAATCGGTGCTTCGGCGATGGAATCGATCGGTCGCAACCCCAACAGCACCAATCAGCTTTTTGTCCCGATGATCATTGGTTTGGCATTCGTCGAATCTCTAACCCTTTATGCGCTGGTCATTGCGTTCATTTTGCAAGGCAAGATCTGATTGCCCGCTAGCGCATTAACCACTGCTGCAGGCAGACACAGAACGGGGCTCAGAAATGAGCCCCGTTTTCAATCGTGGCGTTTGGTGCCTTGGAGGACGTCGAACTTGCCCCGCTTACGTTCCCGCCGCAGCAGCACCCATACGGCGCCGGCTCCCCCGTCGTAGATACGGGCGGTGGTAAATGCCAGCACGTAGGCTCCGATCGTTCCGTGCGAGAGCCATTGCGCGGTCGCATGCTTGAGCACCGGGCGGCCACCCGGCGAACGCAGCCCGCGTCCATGCACGACCAGCACAGCGCGGCGTCCTTTGCGCACCGACTCCAGGATGAACTCGGTTAAGGCAGCCTTGGCGTCAAGCTGGGTCATCCCGTGCAAGTCGATATGCGCTTGCATCGAGAAGTCGCCGCGCCGAAGGCGGCTGACGAGGCGGGGGTCGAGGCCGACCCGCGCGCCTTCGAGGTACTCTTCGGTCTCGGTTAATTCGAAGGCGCCGTGGCCGGAGACCAAATCGGACAACTCCGCCAGGACTTCGGCGTCCTCACTGACGATATTGCGTACGACCACCGGCTGAACAGCGATTCGCTCCGCCCCGGTTCCGCCCATCGGGCGCACACCGTCAAGCGCTTGCCGGAGCAAAGCTTGGTCGTCCACGGCGGATTCCGGCACCGGAATGCGCTTCCCATTGAGTGCGGCTGACGGGCCGCTTGTAATTGGTGTTTTGGGAGAGTGGGCTGCGAGTGCGTTCGATTGCTGCTTAATGAGGCTGTTAAGCTTCCGAAAAGGCGAGTCGAAAACCGGCTTGGGCTTTTTGTTGGACGGCGGATGCGAGTCCGATTTTCCCTTCTTGGTCATTTTATCAAAGGCAGAGCCTGGGCGGACCCAAACCGGCGTGGCCCAGCGCCGAATCTGCCGCCGCCGGGTTTTCATAGAGTTTGACTGATCCAGCTTGGGGAATGAAAGTCCCCCGGGCAGGAAAAGGAGTGACGCGATCACTTGACGTCGAACGGGAAGGTCATCTCGCCCCTGTCAGGAGCGGATGTCCGTAGGCGCTCCAGCCATATCCCAACGACGCGATCTTCTGGCCGCTCTACAAGCAGTTGTTCGAGTTCGAGTTCCGGTGAGCTCCCGGTCCGCAGCATCTCGACTGCACGCGTGAAGCGCGCGTAATAGGCAGCGTCGCCATCGTTGCCGATCTCAACCACCCGCCACCAACTGCTGTTTACCCTTGACCTGGACGAGGCCGATTTCGCGGGCGACGAAACCGTCCCCGCTTTCTTCCAGGGTGTGCCGGTCGGCGAGTATTCGGGCGCCGAAAGCCCGAGTGAGACCCTCGAGACGTGATGCGAGGTTGACCTTATCGCCGACCGCTGAGTAATCGAAGCGATTTTCACCGCCCATGTTTCCCACGATCGCTTCGCCGGTCGCGATACCAATGCCAATCTCCACCTCCTTGAAGCGGACGTCGCGCTGGGCAAGTGAGCGCAGTTGGTCCAGCATTTTCAGCGCGCACTCCAGGGCTTGACGCGCGGGATTGGCACTTCGCATCGGCGCCCCCCAAAAGGCCATAATTCCATCGCCCATCAATTTGTCGACCACACCTTGATTCGCGAGGATTATATCGGTCATTGCAGTCATATATGTATTGACTAAGGCAACCAGTTGCTCGGGGTCCGTGGACTCCGCCCGTGAGGTGAAATCCACGATATCGGCAAATAGTATACTCAGGTGCCGTCTCTGGCCGCCGAGTCTCAGAGCGGCTGGGTTGTCCACTATTGACGCTATGACTTCCCGATTCAGATACAGCTCGAATAGGGACCGCAGATAACGCTTTTCTCTGCCTTCGGCGACGTATCTGTAGCTGACTACGCTGAGATAGGTGACTGCGAGCGTCGACCAGGGAAGCCCAACGCCGACCAAAGTGCTGTCATAAGAAAGACGCAGCATCGAGTACCACAGACTGAGCGCCGCGAGAGCGAGTATCACCGCCAAACTGACCAGAGCGGAGGTGAAAGCCGCGCTCAGCGTCACGACAACGCCGACGGCCAGGCTCAAGATTATCTCCTCCTGCCTCGTTTTCGACGAATGCAGTATGAAATCGCCAGCCAATACGTTGTCTACGGCGGTAGCCTGGATTTCCACTCCCGGGAAATCATTGCCGACCGGGGTTGCAAAGCGATCGCCCAGACCAGTCGCGGTCACGCCCACCACGATGATTCTTCCTGCGAGCGCCTCGCGCGGCACACGCCCGGCGATTATGCTAGCGGCCGGATATCGTGGCATTGTGCCCGCCGGGCCGCGGTAATGGAGTGTCGTATTGCCCGCTTCGTCTGCCGGAATCGAACGCGTCCCGGCCAATACTTCAGCTACGCCGTAGTCAGTGAGCGTGAGCGTCAACGGCGGGCGCCCTTTGTAGGCATCCGCCAGCCCCAGAAAAAACGGCACGCAATAAAACTTGTCGAAGCGAATGACCGTCGGATAACGGCGCACCGCTCCATCAATGTCCTCGTCGATATTCAGATAGACGGTCCCGGCGCTGGCCCGATTTAACTCGGAGATCGGTGGCAAATACCCAGTCGCCGAGGGCGGCTCTTGAATATCGCCGTTGAGTTTTCGCACCAGGTTGTACGACAGTGGAGGAGGATTGACGGCCGCCGTCTTATAAATACTAAGACCCATAACGCCGGATAATGGATCGCTATTGAAGAAATACCCGATGTACACTGAATTGTCTCTCGCTATCGCGCGAGCGAAGCCCCGGTCGCCGCCCTCCGACTCTGGTTCACTGAATACCATATCGAACCCGATCACTGATGCCTTGTACCGCTCCAGTGCCTGCAGAAGCCGGGTATCGATATCTCGCGGCCATGGCCAGCGGCCAAATTGCACAATACTTGCTTCGTCAATTGCAGCAATTACCACATTGCCGGTGGGGTGGACCGGTCGACGGGAGTATATTTCGAAATCCGAACTGACCGCGTCCAGGTAGTCCAACGCTGTAGGAAGGAATGCAAATAGCATCAAAGTTGCTGCCGCTGTCAACAAGCCGGTCAATAGTGTTGCAACGGTCGTGCGGCGCGGTGTGGCGCTAACACCAGGGTTCAAATTGCCGGGCTCCTTGAAACCCAATCCGGTGATTCTCGCAGCTTGACTTTAAGTCGAGCAACGTCCTAAGGATAGCGCTCACGTTAGGATCCTTATACGGGTGACCTGAAGCCCCTGATCAATCATTCCACTGCCGGTTTCAAAATCACAGACAACTCGCCGTGGAGAGTGCAATTACCAGGCTTATTCGATATCTGTTCCTGATCGGCCTCTGGCTAGCCGTTGCCTGGGTCGCCGGGGCTGACAATAGCAAGCTGGCGCCCGTCGGCCTTATAAAAGATGTGACCGGCAACGCCACGGTGCTGCGGAGTGGTCAGCGCTCGAACGCGGCCAAGTCGGGCCCAGTGCTGATTCACGATGAATTTACCACCGGGCGAGCGTCGTCGGTTAAAATCTCTCTCAATGGCGGAGGCGAACTCGATATGGGTGAATCCAGCTCACTGACAATTGATGAGCACACATTGAGCCCTGATAACGGCGGCAACTCCACCCTGATTGAATTACTCGTTGGAAAACTACATTCTATCGTTCCATTCGCGTCAGGCAAAACCAGGTTTAATCTGCGTACGGGCAATGCGGTGTGTGGAGTTCGCGGGACGGAATTTGATGCCGCCTACATCGTAGGCAAACCGTGCCCAGGGTTCCCCAAATGCCTGCGCTATACTGACGTAGGTGTGCAGCGCGGAGCGGTCGAGGTTCGGAGCACGACCAATCCGCGCGCCAAACCGGTGCGAGTTACGACGGGATACGAAACAACCGTGCCATGTGAGATTCCACCCAGTTCGCCATCACCGCTAGGCGCGAGTGAACTGGAACTTCCCGGCTACCGTTGAGTGTTTGTCTACGCTACCCGCCGGTCAAGGCGAGAGTGAAGCCAGGCTGGAAAAATGCGGCTTAGCTTTGGAGCAACGTGCCTTGCTTTTCTGGCGGTTGAGTTGCTGACCGCAGTAGGGCTATCTGCTCAAACTGCGGGAGATCTTTTCGAATTGAAGCGTCCGCCTGAACTCGGTCTAACGCTCTTTGCCGGTGGTTATGGCAATGACCAAGTCGGCAGCACCTACGGCGGATTTGAGCTGGAGCAGACGCTGACTTCTTATATCAACGTTGTGGGCGCAATCTCCGGTTATCAATTCTGGAAAGGAACCGGCGGTTACAACAGTCCGCTCACCCCCGCTCCTAAGGGCGCACCGCGTAACTTCGGACGGTTTCAAGGGGGTTTGGACCTCATCCCGTTCCAGGGCACCTCGCTTGCCGTGCTCGGCGGTGAGGACGCTGGTGATAGCCACGCGCCCGTTATTCAGGGGATCTTTTCGAGTTGGCTCGGTATCCACTCGATTCATCCACTGAACCTCGCATTTGACGGCTGGCACTACTATCAGAATGGAGTGAGCAGCGGCACCTACGACATTCGCACCATTGCATTATCTACCGCCGATTTCCTGCTGTTGGCCGGGATGGGCGGTGCGATCTGGGGTGGCGGGAGCCTCCCCTCACCAAAGACGCACGGTGGCCTCGATCTGGGAGTGTTCATTCCGAAGTGGCATCTCGACCTAGACGTGCAAGGCGGCTATGGCTCCTCGCATACATACGGAATCGTTATGCTGTCGCGACATTTCAGTTGGGAAGAGTAGCGTCGCTGCGCCTCACAACTCAATGTGGCGTAAGCGCAGAGCGTTCGCCACTACTGACACCGAACTCAGGCTCATCGCCGCGCTGGCAATCATCGGGCTCAGCAGCAGGCCAAACAGCGGATAGAAAACCCCGGCCGCAATTGGTATGGCAAGGGCATTGTACACGAACGCAAAAAAGAGATTCTGGCGTATATTGAGCATGGTCGCACGGCTGAGGCGTATCGCTTTGGCGAGCGCGCGCAGATCACCGTTTATCAGGGTTACACCCGCACTTTCCATTGCCACATCGGTGCCGCTACCCATCGCCAAACCGACGTCGGCCTGGGCCAGAGCCGGCGCGTCGTTGATGCCGTCGCCGGCCATCGCGACGATCCGCCCCTGCGCTTGTAACCGCTTTATCACCGAGGTTTTCTGATCGGGAAGCACTTCCGCTTCGACCTCGTCGATGCCGAGTTGGGTCGCGACCGCCCAGGCCGTCGCGCGGCTGTCGCCGGTCAGCATCACCAGCCTGATTCCTTCAGCTCGCAAGAGACGAATCGCCTCCGCAGTCGAGTGTTTGATCGGGTCGGCAACGGCCAACGCGCCGGCCCATTTGCCGTCAACCGCAATCAGCATCACCGTCTGACCCTTGTGCTGCGCGGTTTCGGTCTGCTCGCGGAGATGATCGAGTGCGACATCCAGTTCGTGCATCAGTTCCGCGTTGCCGAATGCCACGCGATGGCCGTCAACCGTGCCGATCACCCCTTTTCCTGTAAGCGAACGGAAATCGCTAGGCGACGAGAGAACGACTCCCCTCTCCTCGGCCCCTTGTACGACCGCTGCCGACAATGGGTGTTCGCTGCCGCGCTCGATGCTGGCGGCAAGATGGAGCAGCTCAGCTTCGCCGAATTCGTCAGATGGCAGAACCTCGGCCAGCTTGGGAGCGCCCTCAGTGATAGTTCCGGTCTTGTCGAAGACTACCGTATCGACTCGCTCAAGAGTTTCGAGCGCCTCGGCATTCTTGATGAGTACCCCGGCGGTCGCCCCACGGCCGGTAGCGACCATGATTGACATCGGCGTCGCCAAGCCAAGGGCGCATGGACAGGCGATGATCAGGACAGATACGGCAGCAATCAGGCCATGCGCCATGCGTGGCTCTGGCCCGATCATGCTCCAGGCGATGAAAGTAAGGGCAGCGGCGAGCAGCACCGCCGGTACAAAGTATGAAGCTACGACGTCGGCCAAGCGCTGGATGGGGGCCCGGCTGCGCTGTGCCTCGCTGACCATTCGGACGATCTGGGCGAGCAACGTCTCGCTACCGACTCGTTCAGCACGCATCACGAACGAACCAGCACCGTTTATCGTGGCCCCGACCACCCTGTTTCCCGGCTGTTTCTCGACCGGAATCGCCTCTCCGCTAATCATCGACTCGTCAATCGAACTGGTGCCTTCGACAACGACGCCGTCAACCGGCACCTTTTCACCTGGCCGCACTCGCAGATGATCGCCAACCGCGACCGAGTCGAGAGGTACATCTTGTTCGCTACCATCCGCCCGGATAATTCTGGCGGTCTTCGGTGCGAGTTCGAGCAGGGCCCTGATGGCGCTGCTGGTCTGGCTGCGCGCGCGGAACTCCAGCACTTGCCCCAGCAGAACCAGGGCGGTTATCACTGATGCAGCTTCAAAATAGACGGCCACCGCGCCGCCGGCGGTGCGAAAGGAAGCTGGAAAAATTCCCGGCAATACGGTCGCGATGACGCTGTAGCCATAGGCGACGCCGATGCCGATCGAGATGAGCGTGAACATGTTGAGACGGCGGTTTACGAGTGAAAGCCATCCACGCACGAAGAAGGGCCATCCGCACCACAGCACCACCGGCGTTGCCAGCACGAATTGAATCCATGTGATCGCGGTGGGCGGCAGCATCCGCCGCAGCGGCTGGCCGGGGATCAAATCCGCCATGCCGAGAAACAACACGGGAAGCGCCAGTACCACGCTCACCCAGAAACGCCGGCTCATATCGCGCAGCTCTTCGTTGGGTTCTTCTTCGATACGGACGGCGCGGGCTTCCAGCGCCATGCCGCATTTCGGACACGCACCGGGACTACTCTCGACCACCTCCGGATGCATCGGGCAGGTGTATTCGCCAACGCCTCGAACAACTAAACCCCGGTCCCCCTGCGCCTGTTGGGATGGGGGAACGCTCGTATAGAGATCGGCCGCCACGTATTTCTCAGGTTGCTGTCGAAACTTGTGAAAACAGTGTTGTCCGCAGAAGTAATATGTTGTTCCACGGAAGACGTAGGAGAGCGTATTCGCGCTCGCCGCAACAGCCATTCCGCAAACGGGGTCAGTGACCTTCATCTGCGGTCCGCCGCGATTCATAAACCCCTCTATCTCCTCTGGTGCTGAGCGTCGCGCGATGCCGTCGCGGCTCAGCGCCAAGCTCCGTTGTCATAATAGCAGGCGCGGAGCCCACAACTGGGCAGCTCGAGCAGACCCTGGGAAGGTTGGAGCGGCCGGGCGCCTGTTTCTACGATTTTCGGCGCAATCGTTCGAGATAATTGCGAATGGTCTGCTCGTAGCCGCGATCTGATGGCGAGTAGTAGAGCTTGCCCTCGAGTTCAGGAGGACGGTAGGTCTGGTCGGCGACCGCGCCCTCGTAGTCGTGCGGATATTTGTAATCTTCACCGTATCGGAGGTTGCGCATGAGCGGGGTTGGTGCGTTGCGCAAATGAAGCGGGACCGGCAGCGGGCCGCGTTCGCGAGCGTCGGCGCGAGCCGCTATCATCGCGCGGTACGCAGCATTCGATTTGGGCGCGGCCGCCAGATACGTGACTCCCTGGGCCAACGGGATTATGCCTTCCGGCATCCCGACAAAATCGACCGCGTCCTTAACCGCGACCGCGACTTGCAAGGCGCGCGGGTCAGCATTGCCGATGTCTTCAGAAGCGAAAATAACCATTCGCCGCGCAATGAACAGCGGTTCCTCGCCCGCCTCCACCATCCGGGTCATCCAGTAAAGCGCCGCGTCCGGATCGCTGCCGCGCATGCTCTTAATGAACGCGGAGATGACGTTGTAGTGTTCTTCGCCCGCACGATCATAGCGCAAGGCCCGATGTTGTGCAGCTTCGGTCACATCCGCCGTTGTAATCGCGCGCCGGCCTCCATTGATGGTCAGTTCCGCGGCAACTTCGAGAGTGCCCAGGGCCCGGCGGGCGTCGCCGCCCGCGAAGCGTACGAGTTGCGCAAGGGTTTCCAGGTCGAGGGTTAGTCTGCTGGCGCCGAGGCCGCGTTCGCTGTCCAGGAGCGCCCGGTTGACGAGCGTGGCGAGGTCTTCCTCAGAGAGCGGTTCGAGCACCAGCACGCGGGCACGCGAGAGGAGTGGCGCAATAATTTCAAATGACGGATTTTCAGTGGTAGCGCCGATCAGCGTAATTAATCCGCCCTCGACGTGTGGCAGGATGGCATCCTGCTGCGCCCGATTCCATCGATGGATCTCGTCGATGAAAAGTACCGTGCGTTTGCCGTCGAGCTCAAGTGCGCGCCGTGCCGAGTCAACCGCATCGCGCAAATCCGCGACGCCGGCAGTCACCGCACTGATCGATCTGAACACCGCGCCGGAGGTTTCCGTCAGCAACCGCGCGATGGTGGTTTTCCCGGTGCCGGGCGGACCCCACAGAATGATCGAATGCAGTGCACCTCTTGCGGCGATCTGCTGAAGTAGCCGCCCGGGACCCAGCAGATGCTCCTGGCCAACCACCTCGCCGAGTGAACGAGGCCGCATCCGGTCAGCCAACGGTTGCGTTGCTGAGCGCTTAGGTTTGAACAGCCCTGGGCTGAGGTCGGTTGCGCGTCGCCTCATTGGGAAACCGTACCACAGCATTGAGGCGCGGCTAAGCGGTGCGCAAAAATGCTCGGAAAAGCCGGTTTGCGTTTCTCGTTGCCAATGGTCTAGCCTTTGACGGGATGGGATTGGCGTTGTGCTTTTGCGCAGCCTGCCCTGCAGAGGTGACAGGCAATTCACATGGGCCGGACAGGAGTCGGCACCAAAATGATTGTCGGAATCGATATTGGAGGTTCGACCACTGACGCTGTAGTCCTCGACAATGGCGATGTTCACGTCGTCACGATTGAAGCCAATGACCCGATCGCGGCTGCGGCCGGAGCCTTGGGCAAACTCGTGCAGACCTGTGGACTTCCGCTCAGCAGGGTCACTCGCGTGGCAGCGACGGGCGCCGGCTCGCGCGCACTGGACGATACCCTGTTTGGACTACCAGTGGTCAAAGTCAACGAATTTGATGCGATCGGGATCGGCGGCACCTCGCTTGCCGGCAAACGGCGGGCGCTGGTGGTGTCGCTTGGCACTGGCACAGCAATCGTGTCGGTCAGTCCCGAGCGAATTGAGCACGTCAGCGGGACAGGGCTCGGCGGGGGCACCCTGCGCGGATTGTCACGCCACATGCTCGGCGTTTCGTCATTGGACACGCTCGAAGCGATGGCCGAGCGCGGCGATCTCAGCCGCGTCGATCTGACGGTGCGCGATATTGCCGGCGGCCCCATCGGCGATTTGCCGCCCGGCACGACTGCGGCGAATTTCGGCAAGATCACGGCTGACGCGACCGCAGAGGACAAAGCTCTCGCGATTATGAACCTGATTGTCGAGGTGGTATCGGTGCTGAGTATTGCAGCCGCGCGCGCCTCGGGCCAGGAAGATATCGTGATGACGGGTAAGCTGACGCGTATTTTCCGCTTCATGCAAAAGATGAAACGGCTTAATTTCGGCTACGGAGCATGCTGATTATGCGACCGCGATCGGAGCCGCACGCGCCGCAATGCAGCAGCCGTACCTGGGTTAGGCTTGGCGGCATAAATTAGGTAGCAGTCGGCGCTCTGCCATTGAGCTGCCCCGGCGCGAAAAACTGCCGCCAGTAGTGTTTGCTGACGGCTCGGATGCTATCTGTCTGCCGCTGTCGGCGAGGCCTGATTTGCGTTCACCAGCAACAGGTTTCGCGTACCGCCTCTTTGGGTCCTCCTGTTTGGGTGCTCGGTTTCGTGGTCGCGGCGCCGTTGCGGATGGCGCGTCAACGCAATCTTATTACGAGCTGCCCGGCCGTGTCTGCGCGCTGAAGTAGACCGATTTCATGTGGCCCGACTAATATTCTCAGAGCTACTGTCACCAGGAGGAACACGATGGGATCGGAGCTGCTGAAGGGCTTTCGGATGCTCGACCTGACCGACGAAAAGGGCGCGCTGTGTGGCAAGATATTCGCTGATATGGGCGCTGAGGTCATCAAGGTCGAGCCGCCCGGGGGATGTTCCACCCGTGCGATTCCACCGTTTCTCGATGATCTCCCTGGTCCCGACCGCAGCTTCTATGCGATCGCTTACCATGCCGGCAAACAGTCGGTGACGCTGAACCTGGAGTCGGTCGACGGCCGTGCGCTGTTTCGTGAGCTTGGCGCAGGCGCGGATTTCATTGTCGAATCGTTTCCGTTAGGCCACATGGATCAACTCGGGCTGGGATTCGAGAAACTCCGCGAGCTGAACCCCCGTTTGATCTATACTTCGATTACCCCGTTTGGTGATACCGGACCCGGCAAACACTACAAGGCCGCGGATATCGTTAGCTGGGCGGCGGGCGGCATGATGTATCTCATGGGCGAGGAGGGCAAGCCACCGCTCGAGATGAGTCTGCCGCAAGCCGGTCTGCATGCAGGGGCGGAAGCCGCGGTCGCTTCGCTAATTGCCCATTATCCACGTGAAATCGACGGCTTGGGCCAGCATGTGGTAATCGATATGCAGGCATGCGTGGTTTCGACGCTGATGAATGAACAGGCGATGCCGCTGCTGCATGGCGATTATCTGCGCCGGAGCGGCATCTTTACCGGTGCGATTGGCGGCCGCCGCAAGACGGTGTTCCGCTGCAAAGACGGCTACATCTCCGGCTTGCTGGCCGGCGGTGCCTATTTGCCCTCGACCACTGCGACCATCGAGTGGATGAAGGAAGAGGGTGCCGCGCCCGCCTGGCTGACCCAGCAAGGCGGTCTCAAATCGCTGACGCCATCCGCATTTATGAGTGCCACCGGCGCCGATTTGCGTGAACTTGAAATGGCGGAGGAGGCGCTGGAGCAGTTCTTAATGACCAAAACCAAGCGGGAAATCTGGCAAAACATCCTGCAACGACGGATTCTGGCAGCGCCAGTGGCAACGGTGGCCGATATTGCCGACGATCCCCAACTAGCCGCTCGCCGTTATTTTGTCGACATTGATGCGCCGCATCTGCAACGTAAATTCACGATGCCCGGGGCGTTTGCAAAACTAAGCGCGACCCCGGTCGGACCGGCCGGACCGCCTCCTCAAATCGGCCAGCACAACCGCGAAGTCTACTGTGGTCTGCTGGGACTGACACCGGAGCGTCTGGTCCGATTGCGTGCCGTTGGTGCCATTTGAGGTTATCGATCGCAAAAGGAATCCAATGGGGTTTAATCGAAGCGAGCGGCCGAGAATGAGGGCTTCATGAGACGATATGCGTTCGACGGGATTCACGTGTTGGATTTCACCTGGTATGGGGTCGGGCCGGTCACCACCAAATACCTCGCGGATAATGGCGCCGACCTCATCCGCATCGAATCGTCGGCACGGCTCGACGGGTTGCGCTTAGCGCCGCCGTGGAAAGATGCGAAGCCCGGGGTAGACAATAGTCAGTTCTTTGCCAGCTTCAACACTTCGAAAAAAGGCATCACGCTCGATATGAGGAAGCCCAGGGCGCGCGAAATTTTCCTGAAGCTGCTGCCATGGGCGGATGTAGTAGCGGAAAGCTTCACGCCCAAAACGCTGCGCCAATGGGAACTCGACTATGAACATCTGCGTGAACTCAAGCCGGAGTTGATAATGCTGTCGACCTGCATGCAGGGGCAGACCGGGCCGCATCGCGATTATCCGGGCTTCGGCAATCTGATGGCGGCGCTGGCCGGCTTCTACCATATTGCCGGCTATTCAGACTCGGAGTTGTGTCCGCCCTACGGCGCATACACCGATTTTATAGCGCCGCGCTTTTCAGCTTGCGTGCTGATCGCGGCATTGGACTACCGGCGGCGAACCGGCAAAGGCCAGTACATTGATATGGCGCAGTATGAGGCGGCGCTGCACAACCTGGCGCCGGCCCTAGTCGAGTACTTCACCAACGGGAAGGTATTGGGCCCGAGTGGCAATCGTTCGGCGCGTTACGCGCCGCATGGGGCCTACCGATGTGCCGACGACGACGGCCACGAGCGATGGCTCGCGCTAGCGGTGGCGAGTGACCACGAGTGGCAGGAGATGCTCAAGGTGCTGCGAAATCCGCCAGCCGATTCTCGTTTTAGTACGATGCTAGGGCGGCTGGAGCATCGTGAAGCGCTTGATTCCTTCGTGAGACAATTGCTTAGCGGGCGGCAGGCTGAAGAGCTGACCGCGGCGCTGCAGGCAGTCGGAGTTTCCGCCTACCCGGTGCAGAATTGCCTGGATTTGCATCGCGATGAAAACCTACAGGCCTTCGGCTATTGGCATTGGCTGGATCACGCAGCGATGGGGTCGTCGCCTTACGAAGGATTGCAGCATCGGTTGGACCGCACACCTGGCGAGTTGCGCAGCCCGGCGCCGACTCTGGGTCAGCACAATGATGAGGTGTTGAGTGGTCTGCTCGGGATGAGCGCAGGGGAAATCGAGCAACTGAAACAAGAGAAGGTAGTATTTTAATAGCCGTCTAACGGGGCTCCAACTAGTGCGCGAGAGGTGCTTTAAAAATTACTTTTGGTCTTGGACGGCCGAAGGCCTTCTGCCATTCTCGGTGCGCCAGGCGAAGCCTGGGAAAGGAGGAAGGATAACCTGAAACCAGAGGTTGAGAGTACCGGTTCCCCTGACGAGTCACCTACCACTAACTGTGCCAGTGTCCAGCCATGCCACTTATGGGTAATGAACAGCCCCATGGTCAAGGGGAGGGATTTCCAGCGATACCGATTTCAATGCTACAGCCACTAGCAGGATGCGGAAGCCTTTTTCCGCAACCTGCTAGAGCAGGAATGTCTTAGTTGAGATCGGTTGTGAGGTATGAACTGAAAATAGCCTTGCGTTATCTGCGCGCCCGGCGCAGGGACGCCTTTATCTCCATAACGACCATCTTTACCGCGGTGGGCGTGATGCTGGGCGTTGCGGCGCTGGTGATCGTGCTGGCTGTGATGGGCGGTTTCGAGGCCAGCCTCAGACAGCGAATCCTGAGTCTGACACCCCAAGTTGAGATTCAAAGTTACAACGGTGCGATCAGTGATTATCCCGCAATTGAGGCCCGCGCCGATTCGCTGCCGGGCGTTGCGGGCTCAGATCCCTTCATTATCGGACAGGGGATGGCCTCGTCGGCGCATGGGATTAGCGGTGTCATCGTCCGTGGGGTCGAACCGTCCAATGCCTCGGTGATTGCGAAACTGCGCGGATACGTACAACAGGGTTCACTCGATGCTTTGGGAAAAGACCAGGCCACCCCAGCCTCCGCTGTTAGGGTGCAGCCATCGAACGGCGCGGTGGCGCTCGGGTCCACGCTCGCCGAAAAGCTCAAAATAAAGACCGGCGACGTTATCAGCCTGGTTGTCCCGATTATCGCGGGCAAGGCCGCGCAACTCACGACCAAGACCGGACACTTCATAGTTACCGCAGTCTTCGAATCAGGCATCGCATTCGTTGATCGCAACCTCGTCTTCGTCGGACTGGCCAACGCGCAGAGATTCTTCGGGCGCGAGGGGCGGGTTGACGGAATCGAGGTGCGTTTGACAAATCTCGATCAGACCGACGCAGTCACGGCACGATTGCATACGATGCTCGGCAAGTCCTATCGGGTGGCGAATTGGAAAGAGTTCGACCAGGCTGCCGCGGCCGGATTCGAGATGCTCAAACGGGTCTACGCACTGGTGCTGGTGATGCTGATCGGGGTGGCCGCCTTCAACCTTATCGCGACCCTGATCATGGTCGTGATGGAGAAGCGCAAGGACATCGCGGTGCTGAGAGCAATGGGAGCGACGGTGGCCGATGTTCGGCGCGTCTTCGTGCTCAATGGACTCATTGTCGGCGGTGCTGGTACTGCCGCCGGTCTGGTCGTTGGTGCCCTGGGGTGCTGGTTACTGGCCCATTATCACTTCATCCATATCGAGAAGAAGATCTATGGCATCTCTACGCTGCCCGTCGAAGCGCACCCATTGAGCTTTGCAATCGTAGCGTTGGCGTCGATGATGCTGTGCTGGATTGCTGCGCTCTATCCGGCTCGGCAGGCGGCCCGACAGATGCCGGTCGAAGTCTTTCGTTCGTGATCAGCTAACTCAAATCACGAAATCAACGGGTGCCGCACAGTCATAGGCTGACGCCTGTGCTGCTGGTTAACCACAGGGGCAAGCGCACCACCCGTGCAGCTACTGATGGGGCCGCTGGCCGATGGCGGGCTTGGCGAGCTTGGGCTTACGAACTACCAGCGTCTCATGGCCGCGCAATTTGATCGTGCGCGCTGATTCTGTTTGATAATTGCCGGTCTCGCCTTCGTTGCGTTGTGGCCGACCATTGGTTCGCCGCCGCCGCCAGTTATTCAGTTCCTTGGAAAGTTTGCTGGCGACTGCATCGTTGTCGCGGTCGGCGCCCTGCGGAATTTCCTCTTGGTGGGCCATATCGCTGCTGGGGTCCTGCGAACTCATCTGTGTCCTTTCGTTATCGATGTCGTACACTTTCACTGCTGCCGATGTTTATGAATAGACTGATTCTGAAGATTCGCTCGGTGAGGGGAAGCCGGAAATGTTTTATCGGCCGCTGGCGCGGCGTAATCAGTTTCCCGCCCTTTGGGCGGACGTCTCTCTCTCAGCTGATACACCGGATCATGGCGCGAGCAGGCTGGAGCCGTCGACTGTGGGAGGGTTCACAGAAGCAATTTGTTTGGTTTGCAGTCAACGCACGCAGGTCTCGAAAACCTGGCTGGACAGACTCAAAAGCCGCCTCGGTTTAGCCAAATAGGCCTTGAAATCTTAAAGCCAGACCCATATCACCCGAGATGCGGAGCTTGCCGCTCATGAACGCCATTTGCGGATTCAACTTGCCCGCAATCATATCGAGGTAATCCTGGGCCGCCATAGAGATAGTTGTATTTGGTGAGGAATGTGCGCCGTCCTTAACGTCGCACTGTTCATTGTTGATCAAAACCTGCCACTTGCCACCCCCCTCGCCCGAAAGGTCGAACTGATACACCACATTAAGGCCCTGAGCTGCATCTTTCTTGAAGCGACTCGGCATTTGCTCGAACACCTGCTTACATGAGCTTGGTGCGTCTGCCATCTGTATTGGAACCCTCCTGGGGCGTGGAAGCGGTGGGATACTTTACTTATATAATCGAGGTGCTCAAGAAATGTCAAGGGGTGCTCATCGGGTGAGCACAAACAAAGCGTGAATTTCACTACCAAAGATGCTGTGCGCAGGTTCCAAGCAGAAAGTGAGGGAAGAAGCCAATAACTGGATGGCACGAATTAGCATCAGAAGCCTAACATATTTCCAATCGCGACGGTGATTAGATTCTCGCGCACTTTTACCGGCGCGGCGGCTTGAGCCACTGTTACCGCGCGTTCGCGATCGAGGTCAGTTTTGACCTGACCGCTCAAATAGGCATCACGACCGATGACTTTCACCTGAACGTCACTCAAGCCGGCATTCTGTAATGCTTGACTAATCAGTGTCTGGTTCTGTTCCCATTGCTGAGTGTCGGTCGTAACGTTGTTGATTACCGCGCTAACCCCATCGGTGCCGCGTACCGTCCGTTCGGCCAGAAGGCGATCGTTATTATCGAATACTTTGCCAAAAATGGTAACGGCTGTGCCGTTGGAGTAAGCCTGAACCCGCCGCAGCCGACGATTTGCCCGCAGCTCGCTATTAACCCGCTCGATTAGCGCTGGCTTCGGCGGCGGCAGTGCAGCCAGTTCTCGTGGCGCGCGATGGCGGCGCCGAACCTTGGGCGCCGCCGGCATTATTTCGGATGGCGTCGCTTCTGGACTTGTCACCAACGGTGCCGGCGGTAATCCGGCCAGGGTCGTCGGTTCGGAAGCCGGGGCCGGAGTCCCCACTGCGACCGCCGCGCTCGGCAACGCCGATGGGTTCTCGGGAGCTTCGGCCGGGCTCGGCATTGCGGCTGGACTGGCTTCAGCTACCGCGGCGGTCGGGGTGGCAGCCGACGGCGAAAAGGCATACTCGGGTGGTTCGCTCGGAGTCAGATTAGCCAACTTGGTATTCAGGTCGGATTCGACTGCCGTAGCAGCGCTGTCGTATGGCGCGAAAATCACCCGGTAATCTGCGGTCACTCCAGAGCCATTAATCGGGGTGAACTTCCATGACGTCATCGCCTCGACTACCTCAGCGTCGAAGCTGGGATTGCCCGATGTCGAAATCCGAACGGCGCCATTATCAACCGTGCCGTTGGGCAAAATGTGCAGCCGAACCGCCATCCCATCACTCATCGAGCGGTCGGAGCCGAGAGCGTTGCTATAAACGTTTGTAAGACCCGCTTTGTTATCCTCGAACGCCTTAAGCAGCGAATTGCCGTCACGAGGCAGCGTACCTGCGAGATCTGCCTGAACACGGAGCGGGGTCTGTTTAGCGAGCTCAACGGTTGGCACGGCTGCCGACGATGGGGTTGCCTGGGCCTGCGGAGACACATGCTTGTTGCCGACATAGAGAGCAAACCATGCGCCAGCAGCGAGAGCTGCGATTGCCGCGATCGAGAAGCTTAATACGGTAAAGAGTCGGCGCCCCTTTTCCGAGGAGTCGGGTTCTGGCGCGTAAGCCGACTGATCGCCGAACTCTTGCGGGCCCGAAGGATCTTCAGCGGCGGCAAAACTCTGTGAATTGCCGCCCGTCGCTGACGGGACTGGCTGCGCGGGCTCGGCACTCTCCGCCCGCAAACGTGCCCCGCAGTAGTTACACCTGACTTCCCCCAGTAGCGCCTTACCGCCGCATACGGGACATTCGAGACCCTCTTGGGCCGGCGTTTCCTCGGTCATAACGGTGGTCAGACGGCCGCGTGGCGCATCTGGCGCGTCAACCAAAGCGGCGCCGTCAGCTTCGCAGAACCCCTCGCTATCAGGGTATTGTTTGCCACATTGCGGACAACTTCTCATCGGCTTAGCGCCTCGCCTTTGCATCAGTCACCGATTATTAATGATAAGCTCGCATCGGCGCGGAAACCAAGCTGGGCCACGACGGCGGCCAGTAACGCCTCGCCCCAAAACGTCAGGTACATGAGCGGCAGATGAGCAGTAGCGGCGGGAACTTACAGGCTTCGGGCAGATTTGCGCGGTGCAGTCGCGCTTACTCTAATTTTCAATTAATCAACAGCGCTCAGCAGTCCGCAAATCCCGTGCTGACGAGGCCGGCAAATCTCAGGTGATCTGCTGCCCTTCCAGTCGAAAGCCGATCTTGACGACGACTTGAAATTCAGGCTGGCCGGTGCGAACCGCTCCGCGAATCTGTTGCACTTCGAACCAATCGATATTGCGCAGGGTCTCGCTCGCCTTGGCAATTGCATTACGCACTGCCTGCTGGACGCTGTCGCTGGAAACGCCAACTACTTCGATGACCTTGTATGTTTTTTCAGGCATTGCCCACTCTCCGGCGAGAGCCGAATTTATCGTTGACTTCCTTTGGCCGCGCTCCTGTGGCTTGCTTCAAGATTGCTGGACGCCGAAGCGAGCCGGCGGCCCGCTTCGTACGGCAACCACCCCGCACTGTTGGTGTAGTCCGGCCTGTGCCGTCACGCAAGCGCTGCTTATCGCATCGCCGTCATGAAGTCGACGGCAAGTGCGGCGGGATCTTCAATCGTGCGGAGATCTAAGGCAAATGCGCCCTCATTGATGCGTCCGATAACAGGGGGCCGCGCATGGCGAAACATCGCCGCGATCGTGTCGGCTGTCAGCGTAGGATGAGTGATGCGAATTGCCCGTGTCTTCAACTGAGCAGTAGGGAGTGCGCCCGAACCAAACTCTGAGTATGCGTCGACAATTTCCAGCCGGAACTCGCCGGCCAGGCGCTCCCGCAGAATGTCGCGCGCGCGCGCGGCGACCGCCTCAATCTCGCCGGAGCTTCGCCGCAGCATTCGGAGCGTGGGCAGCGCGTTGGCGATATCGCCGCGCAGATACAGGCGTAGCGTTGCTTCCAGCGCGGCCAGCGTCAACTTGTCGCACCTGAGCGCTCGCTTAAGTGGATTGGCCGCCACCCGTTCAATCAGGTCGCGGCGGCCCACCATGATCCCCGCCTGCGGACCCCCCAGCAGTTTATCACCGGAAAAAGTAACTAACCCCGCGCCCGCCGCGATGCGCTCCCGCACCACCGGTTCGCGCGGCAGTCCGTACACACTTAGATCGATCAGTGCGCCGGCACCAAGGTCTTCGATCACTGCGACCCCGCGTGTGCGCCCAATCTCAACCAGTTCGACGAGGCTAACCTCGCGGGTAAAACCGATTACACGATAATTGGAGGGATGCACCTTAAGCAGCAGTGCCGTCTCGGGACCGATTGCCTGTTCGTAATCACGTGGATGGGTCCGATTGGTGGTGCCGACTTCCTTGAGCCGCGCGCCACTTCGTGCCATCACATCGGGCAGGCGGAACGAACCGCCGATTTCGATAAGCTCGCCGCGTGAGACGATCACCTCGCGTTGCTCTGCCAGCGTATTAAGGGCGAGCAGCACCGCAGCAGCATTATTATTCACGACAGTGGCGGCCTCTGCGCCGGTCAGTTCGCGCAATACGCTTTCGACCGCCCTATCCCGTTCGCCGCGCCCGCCGCTTTCGAGATCATATTCGAGATTAATGGCCGAACGTGCCGCCGTCGCCGCCGCCTCGATAGCAGTCTCCGCGAGCAGTGCTCGGCCCAAATTGGTATGGAGTACCACTCCGGTAGCATTGACGACCGTCCGTAACGCGGGTTCGTCAGCCTGGGCCAGGGCAAGCATGCGGCCGATTATTTGGTCGAGCATCTGCTCGCGGGGCACTCCGAGCTCGATTGACCCTGACGCGACCGCCTGTCGGACTTCATTCTGGGCGTCTCGCGCCAGCCTTCTCAAATAATTGCGGCCGAGATCGCTTAGGCGAGCGTCACTCGCAGCTACTTTGAGGCACTCGTCAATCGGCGGTAGAGCACGCAGCAGCCGCATACGTTCCGCCTCGTCCTGCTCGTACGGTTTTGGCGTTTCGGAGGCCATCGCGGCGATTATAGGTTGCTGGCCGATGGAACACATCCTCACGTGCTACGCAGGTTGTGAAAAGCAGACACCGCGAGAGCGGAACGCGGACTCGCTGGGATGGTCCGGGAAATCGCCAGTGGACACTCCGCTCTCTTTGAAGTTAAACGCCGAAAGGCATGGGGACTTCACGCTGCGGCCACTTGGCGGCCGCGCGCGGACCACGCTTCAGGTGGCAGCCTGCTCCGTGTAGAGCCGTTTTCGTCGCAGACAGAGTAGCCTAGCATTCGCCGATGGCGGCCGAACGTGTGGAGCAGCTTGGGCTGAGCATGATGGTGGGTGATAACCAGGCGCCGCTCGGCACAGCGTTTACTGTACCCATCACCGCCAGGCGCGCCGCCGGCTCGGGCATCTCCGCCCATGACCGTGCCACTACCATCCTCCAGGCGGTGCGCGAAGATGCGACCGGCGCTGAGTTTATTACACCCGGTTACGTTTACCCGCTGCGCGCGCGCGATGGCGGCGTACTGGTGCGCACCGGGCAGACCGAAGGGGCGGTCGACCTCGCCCGGCTGGCCGGACTGAAGCCGGCCGGCGTGATCTGCGAGATTCTGAAAGAAGATGGGACGATGGCCCGGCGCGACGACTTAATCGAATTCTCCCGCGTCCATGGGTTCAAGATCGTCACGGTCGCCGATATTATCGAATACCGGTTACGTAACGAGACCATGATTCAGCGCATCGCGGAGGCGCGGCTGCCGACCGCCTATGGCGACTTCAAGGCCTGCGTTTATCGCAACCTCGTCGATCAGAGCGAGCATCTGGTGCTGGTGATGGGCGATATCAGTCCGGAAAAGCCCGTGCTGGTGCGCGCCCATCGCGAGTATTTACCCGGCGACGTCTTCGGTTACAGCAAACGCAACACGCGCAGCCTGTTGCAAGCGGCAATGGAGTATATCGCGGAGAAGGGCGAGGGCGTGATCCTCTACCTGAAGCGGGAGTCCGAAGCGATCGCCAGCGACCTGAGTTCGGGCACACGACGGTCAGTGATTCGGGCCAGTACACGGTTAAATGCACCCGAAGCGGATTTCCGTGATTACGGTATCGGCGCGCAGATCCTTCGCGACGTCGGCGTACGCAAAATGATCCTGCTGACCGACAAGCCGCCGCGGCTGGCGAATCTGCCCGGCTATGGGCTCGAAATCGTTGATCACGCGCCTCTGTCGACCTTTGGCGAAGCTCCACTCGACAATTGAGTGTGGTAGGGGCCTGGCCGGTAGCGGTCGTCTTGGCTGATGCTTGAGGCGCGAAACCAATTCCGCGCGTATCTTGCGGTTGCCTGCTGCGCGATATTATTCGCCGCCGCACCCGCGGCATGCTCCCCCGCTTCGCCCCAAGTCGTTACGATAAAGTCGGTGCGGTTGGCGAATCCGCTCACTGCAGGCAAACCGAATCTGCTGAATGTCGACGCGCGGATTGCTCCCGGATGGCATATCAATTCCAGTCATCCCTCGGCCACGTATTACATCCCAACCCGCGTCAGCCTCGCCGCCATTCACAATTTCAAAGTCGGTGAAGTTATCTATCCGGCGGCGCAGCAAGTTGCGCTGGCGTTCGCACCGGGGGAAAGCCTTTCGGTCTACACCGGCCAGGTGGAATTCGGAATTCCGATTGTCCCCCCGATCAAATTCGACGCCCGAGCCGCCGGACCATTGATCGTACAAATCGATTACCAGGCCTGTAACGACCGTGAATGTCTGCGTCCTGCCTCAGTATCCAAATCCGTTGATCTCGCGTTAGTCGGTGCTGAGGCCGCGCCATCGAAAGTCCATCTGGGCGAGGCCGGACTTGCCGGAAGCAGAGGGATGCTGGCCGATATCTTCACACGCCGCGGCTATCTGCTGGGGTTTCTCGTCGTTCTACTAGGTGGACTCGCGCTCAATTTGACGCCGTGCGTATATCCCCTGATTGGCGTGACGATCGCGTATTTCGGCTATGAGGGCGGCGGTCCGCGCAGAGTCGTGGTGCTGGCGGTGCTCTATGTACTGGGCATCGCCTTGACGTTCTCCGCCGTGGGCGTTGCCGCAGCGCTGTCAGGCGGTTTGTTCGGCGCGGCACTGCAGAATCCGTACGTCCTGAGCGCGCTTGCTGTGATGCTGCTGGTGCTTGCGGCGGCGAGTTTCGGCCTGGTGTCGTTGCAGCCTCCGGTTTGGCTGATGCGGCGCGCGGGGAGCGCGCGGCCAGGGTACGCCGGGGCGCTAGTGATGGGTCTCGGGATGGGTGTGGTGGCGGCGCCGTGTATCGGCCCCATCGTGCTCGGATTGCTGCTGATGGTGCAGCAGAGCGCGAACGCGCTGTTCGGGTTCGCACTCTTCTTCACACTGGCGATTGGCCTGGGACTGCCCTACATCGCGCTGGCGCTCGCCGCCGGCAGCATTCGGCGATTGCCGCGCTCCGGCGAATGGCTCGCATGGGTCGAGCAGTTGTTTGGCTTTGTGCTAGTGGGTCTTGCCCTCTACTTCATCGATCCGCTGTTCCCTGACCGCTTGATGACCCGGATTCTGCCTTACTACGCCGTTGTCGTCGGTATTTTCCTGGGCTTTGTGTCGACCGCCGGGCGTAATTGGCAGCCATTTCTAATATTCCGCACGGCGCTCGGGGTCGTTGCGGCCGTCACTCTTGCTTACCTGCTGATACCGACGCGAAGTTCGCGCCTCGAGTTGACCTTTCAGCCGTTCGACCCGACTCTATTGTCGACGGCACGTGTGCAGCGCAGGCCGGTAGTGGTGGATTTTAGCGCGGATTGGTGTGTGCCCTGCCGCGAAATGGAACACACCACTTTCGCCGACCCGGCGGTGGTGCGGCAGGCGAGCAACTTCGTGCGGCTCAAGGCTAATCTGACCGCGGCCAGTCCGCGCAATACCGCGTTGATGAAGCAGTTCGAAATCGCCGGCGTGCCGACGACGGTCTTTATCGATACGAGCGGCAAGGTCCGCGTCAGCCGAGCCGGTTATATCGGCCCGCGTCAGTTCCTGAGCTATCTCCAGCAGGTGGAATAAACTGCTTCTGCCAGGGTAAGAGGAGCGCGCGACGGGTGCAGCGAACTCAAGCTGCAAGACACCCAAAAAGGCGTTTTATAAATCGGTTACTCTAAAGACTTGTGACACATCTGCTAAAGGGTCACAAAGTAGCGGAAAAGCTACCTGATTCTTGTTTGCACTCTCAGCAAATTATCATAACGTAGTTTGATATCCGCGCGCAAAGTACACATCGCGCTTTACTGACCCGGCCGGTGAAGGTACAATGATCACTGCTTACTGGGGATGAGTCGTCTTTTCGTCCGCTGATCATTTATGGCAAACAAACAAGCTTCCGACGGTTACGGCGCCGATTCGATCAAGGTTCTGGAAGGGCTCGAAGCGGTTCGTAAACGGCCCGGCATGTATATCGGCGACACTGCCGAACGTGGATTGCACCACCTGGTCACCGAGATCGTCGACAACTCGGTTGACGAAGCGCTGGCCGGCTTCTGCACCGAGATTAATGTTGTTATTCATGGCGACGACCGCATCTCCATCGAGGATAATGGCCGCGGAATTCCGGTGGATATGCATTCTACTGAGAAGCGCTCGGCACTCGAAGTAGTGCATACGGTACTGCACGCCGGCGGGAAATTTGACCGCGGTGTCTACAAAGTTTCCGGCGGTTTGCATGGCGTCGGCGCGTCGGTCGTCAACGCGCTCAGCGAGGAATTCGAGGTCGAGGTCCGCAAGAACGGCACGGTTTATTTCCAACGCTACGAACGCGGCATTCCGAAGAGCAAAGTCGAGGAGCGCGGCGCGACCAAACTCACTGGCACCAAGACCACCTTTTCGCCGGACCCCGCGATCTTTCCCGAGATCAAATTCAAATACGACGCTATCGCCCGCTATTTGCGCGAAATGGCGTACCTGAATGCCGGACTCAAGGTGCGGCTTAGCGACGAACGGATCGGCAAGCAGGAAGAGTTCCATTACGAGGGCGGCATTAAGGAGTTTGTCGAATCGCTGAACAAGGGCGGCGACGTGCTGCACGACGTGATCTTCTTCAAGGGTCTGCGTGAAGGCGATGATATCGAAGTTGCACTGCAATGGACCGACGCCGTGCATGAGGCGATTTTCGCGTACGCCAACAATATCCATACGGCCGAAGGCGGCACTCATCTGTCCGGTCTCAAGTCGGCGCTCACGCGTACGCTCAACAACTACGCGGCCAAAAACAATCTCTTCAAGAACAAGGAGATGAGGCTCGAAGGCGACGACACGCGCGAAGGCCTGGTCGCAGTGGTAAGCGTCAAGCTGCCGGAGCCGCAGTTCGAGGGCCAGACCAAAACCAAACTGGGCAATTCCGAAGTAGAGGGCCTGGTCGCCGGTTTGGTCAACGAAAAGCTCGGCGAGTATCTCGAAAAAAATCCCACCGATGCCAAACGGATCGTCGCGCGCGCGATCGAAGCTGCCACTGCCCGCGAGGCGGCGCGCAAGGCCAAGGAACTGGTGCGCCGCAAGGGCGCGCTCGATTCAGGCTCATTGCCGGGCAAGCTCGCGGATTGCCAGGAGCGTGACCCGGCGCGCAGCGAATTGTTCATCGTGGAAGGTGACTCCGCCGGCGGTTCAGCCAAGCAGGGACGCGATCGTCGCATCCAGGCGATACTGCCGTTGCGCGGCAAGATCCTGAACGTGGAGCGCGCGCGCATCGACAAGGTGCTCTCGTCGGCCGAATTGCGCACGCTAATCACCGCGCTCGGGATGGGTGTCGGCTCCGACAAGGACGTCGCCAAGCTGCGCTATCACACGGTTGTTATCATGACCGACGCTGACGTCGACGGCTCGCATATCCGTACGCTGCTGCTGACACTGTTTTTCCGTCAATTTCCGGAAATCATCGAGAACGGCTATTTGTATGTCGCGCAGCCGCCGCTCTTCCGCGCGAAGAAGGGCAAGGCTGAGCGCTATCTCAAAGATGAACCCGCATTGGAAGACTACCTGACCGACCTCGGCACCGAGGCGGTTAGCTTCGAGTCCGGCAAGGGCAAAGATGGGCGCGAGCTCAAGGGCGCAGCCCTCAAAGCGCTGGTACGCAAGGCGCTGCATCTGGAGCGCATGTACGAAAGCCTTGAGCGGCGCGCCAAGGAGCGGCCGATCGTCGCGGCGCTGTCAAAGCTGATTACCGATAAGAATGCGACCGCCGATACTTTCCGCGAGGAGAAGGCGCTCGAAGCGCTCGCCGAAACCATCAACAAAATAATTGGTGACGCCAACCTGCAAGCGAAGGTGATCGCCGACACTGAATCGACCTGGCGCATCGTCTTCTCGCACGCGCGCAATGGCGCGACGCCGCCGACCGTTGTCGACCTGGCGCTGTTCCACAGTGGCGAGATGCGGGAGATTCGACGGCTCGGCGCTGACCTCGAGACTTATCGGCAGCCCTACAAGATCAAGGCGGGCGACGACGAACGCACGGTGGAATCGCTCAAAGCGGTTGCCGATGGGGTGTTGGCGGCGGGCCAGAAGGGCGTCGAGATCCAGCGTTACAAGGGGCTCGGCGAGATGAACCCTGAACAACTTTGGCAGACGACCATGAATCCCGAGGCACGCTCGATGCTGCGGATGGCAATCGATTCGCAGGAGGATGCCGAGGCTATTTTCACCAAGTTAATGGGCGACCAGGTCGAGCCGCGCCGCCAATTCATCGAAGAGAACGCCCTCAACGTCAGGAATCTGGATATTTGAAGTTCGAGCTCTTCGGGGCCTCGCCCTGACCGGGAGAGGCAGCAGCGCAGTCGTGTGCGCGGCGGTGAGGGTCCTCCAGAAAATCGCTCCACATACATCCTTTATGGAGCCTGCGCACCTCACGGATTCGTCAGCCCGGCTCCACTTCGTTCTGCCTGGTGCGCTTCGCTAAGGATGACAGAACAGAGGGCCGCTACCGTCATTCCGAGCGAAGCCGAGGAATCAACGCGGAGCGATTGAGGGCACCACGCGCGAGCCTGAGAGAACCTATTTGAACCGGCTGCAATGATCGTTGGGACGCTTCGCATTTTGTACAGGTTGATCTAATGGCTGAAACCAACGGCAACGAACCTATTCGTAACGAACCGGCGCGGCTCAGTATCGAAGATGACATGCGGCAGTCCTACCTGGACTACGCGATGTCGGTGAATATCGGGCGTGCCCTACCCGATCTGCGCGACGGTCTCAAACCGGTCCACCGGCGCATCCTTTACGCGATGTTTCGCGAGGGGCTGCTCTCCACTCGCCGCTACTCGAAATGTGCGGGCGTCGTCGGCGAGGTCCTCAAGAAATACCATCCGCACGGCGACAGCGCAGTCTACGACGCACTGGTGCGGATGGCGCAGACGTTCAGCATGCGTTACCCGCTGGTCGACGGCCAGGGCAACTTCGGCTCGATCGACGGTGACCCGCCGGCTGCCTATCGCTATACCGAATGCCGCCTGACGCAACTGGCCGAGCGGCTGCTGGCCGATATCGATAAGGATACCGTCAATTTCATCGATAACTTCGATGGCTCGGATCAGGAGCCCGAAGTACTCCCGGCGCAGATTCCGAACCTGCTGATCAACGGCTCGGACGGGATCGCAGTCGGAATGGCGACGAATATTCCGCCGCATAACCTGGGCGAAGTATGCGACGCGCTGCTGAAGCTGATTGAAAATCCCGACCTCACGATGGAGGCGCTGCTCGATATCATTCCAGGGCCGGATTTTCCGACTGGCGGACAATTGTTGGGACGCGAGGCAATTCGGCAGGCCTACCTGAGCGGACGCGGAACTATCACGATTCGCGCTACGGCGGCGATCGAAACTGACAAGCGCAGCGGCAAGTCGTCGATCATCGTGCGTGAGATCCCCTATCAGGTGAACAAGACGCGGCTGATCGAACGGATCGCCGAGGTGGTCAACGACCGACGTATCGAAGGTATCAGCGACCTCCGCGACGAGTCGGATCGCGACGGGATGCGGATCGTGATTGAGCTCAAGCGCGACGCCGAGCCGCGCATTGTGCTGAACCAGCTCTACAAGCTGACGCAGATGCAGCAGGGCTATGGCCTGATTATGCTGGCGATCCATGAGGGGCGGCCGCGCGAACTCAGCCTGCGGGACATGCTGGCAGAATTCCTGGCGCATCGCCGTCAGGTTCTGACGCGCCGCACCCAGTACGAATTGAAGCAGGCCGAGGCGCGGCTGCATATTCTCGAAGGCTTGCTCGTTGCGCTGCGCAATCTCGATGCGGTGATTCGGCTCATTCGAGCATCGCAGGACAGCGAATCAGCGCGCACCGGCCTGATGCAACGCTTCAATCTGACGCAGACTCAGGCGCAGGCAATCCTTGATCTGACGCTGCGCCGCCTGACTTCACTGGAACGCGACAAGATTGAAGCCGAGCACAAGGAAATCCAGGAGAATATCGCGCGCTTGCGTAATATCCTCGCCAGTGAAAGCGAATTGATGAAGCTGATCGCCGACGAGTTGAAGGACGTCAAAAAAGAATTCGCTGACGAGCGCCGCACTCAGATAATCGAGGCGGAAGGCGATTTCTCGATCGAGGATTTAATTGTTGAAGAAGACGTGCTGGTGACCGTCACCCATGGCGGTTACATCAAGCGTACCCCGCTGTCATTGTACCGCACGCAGCGGCGCGGCGGCCGCGGCAAGCTCGGCGCCACCACCGGTGAGGAGGATTTCGTCGAGCACCTGGTGCCGGTCGGCACCCATGACCGGCTTCTGTTCTTCACCAGCGCGGGCAAGGTCTACGAAAAGAAAGCTTACGAACTGCCCGAAGCCGGGCGCGCGGCGCGTGGCCGCTCGATCGCGAATTTGCTGAGCCTGGCGAACGACGAGACGCTCTCTGCGTTTCTGCCCGTCACCAAAGATTCGAAAGGCAAGTATGTCTTCTTCGCGACGCGCCGGGGGCAGGTCAAGAAGACCGAACTCGACGAATTCGCCAATATCCGTGCCAGCGGAATAATCGCGATCAATCTCGAAGATGGCGACGTCCTCATCGGTGTGCGTCTTACTGACGGCGAACAGCAAATCGTGCTCTCCACGCGGGAAGGGCAGGCAACCCGCTTCAAGGAAGATGAGGTTCGCCCGATGGGGCGCGGCACCTACGGCGTCAGCGGGATGGAACTGGAGTCGTCGGCCGAGAAAGCCGGCACGACGGTCAAGCTGACACAGGATGAAGTGGTGTCGATTGCGGTCGCGCGCGATGACGAAACCTTGCTGACTGTTTCGGAAAACGGCTTCGGCAAACGCACGCCCGCCTCCGAATACCGCCTGACCCATCGAGGTGGCAAGGGCGTAATCACGATGGACGTGACTGAGCGCACGGGCAAAGTGGTCGGCGTGCTGCAGGTCGATAGCGATGCGCAGGTCGTGCTGGTGACCGACCACGGCAAGATAATCCGGCTGAAAGCCAAGCAGGTACGAATCACCGGCCGTAATGCGCAGGGCGTGCATCTGGTGAAGCTGGAGCCGGCCGAAAAGGTGCGCGCGGTATCACCGCTAGCCGAACGAGAGGACGACGACGATTCAAACGGCGACGATAATGGCGCCGGGTCCAACGGCAAGGATGCTCCGGAATGAGACGAGGGCTCGGAGACAGAAGGTTGCGCGAGCGGAGACTCACTCGCGTGATCCTATTCGTCGCCACTCAGGGCAGCTATCGGTATGGGACACCTGTCCCCCACTAATTTATCTCCTCGCGGCCGGGGAGGTTTCTAATTAGTTAACCGCGGCGGCTGTTGGCTGACATTAGGGCGGCAAGCTGTTCTTCCTGCTGCGCTGCGCCTGGCAGTGGCCGTACGAGCGCGATGCTGAGCGCGATAAGCGTCAAAGCCAGGCAGGTTTCCGCAAAAATATCGCCGACTTGCGCATACACCGTCTCCTCGTGCCGCCAATACACGTGTTCGGTCTCGGTTCCCCGCTTAAATAGCGAGGTGCGCGCCGTGATCGTGCCGTCGGACTGAATCACCGCGCTAATGCCGGTATTGGCAACCCGCACCATCGGTACTTTGGTCTCGACTGAGCGCATCGCGGCCATCGCCAGCAGCTGGTACGGAGCTGAACTTTTACCGTACCAGGCATCATTGGTGATATTCACCAGGATGTCCGCTCCCCGTTTAACCGGGGTGCGGGTGAGATTGGGGAAGACGCTTTCGTAGCAAATCAGCACGGCCAGTTTGGCGCCGCGCACCCCGAATATGGTTTGCTCGCGGCCGGCGAACATATCGCCGAAGCCAGCCACGACCCGGTTCACCAGGCTGCCCAGCAGCTTTCTCAGTGGAACATATTCGCCAAAGGGCACGAGCTGGATCTTGTCGTACCAGCCCTCGACCTTGCCGCTCGCGGACACCAGATACGCGCGGTTGTAAAAACCTACGCGGTCGTCCTCGACCCCCAAGGCCGGTGCACCGAACAGGATTGGCTCACCAGTGCGGGCGGCAAGCTCCAACAGCCGCTGCCTGTATGCCGCGTCGTCTACGAAACGGGCCGGGTAACGGTCATCCGGCTGGAAGAAGAATGTGGCCGCAGCCTCGGGCCATACGATCAGGTCGGCGCCACTCTGCGCCGCCGCTTCAGTCTGGGCGCGATAGATTTCGAAGCTGGTTTCAAGGAATTTCGGGTCCCACTTGAGCGATTGAGGTATATCGCCCTGAACCATCGCAACTTTAAGTGAACCTTGGGGCACGGCGGTCGAGAGCTGGTGGGTCCGCAACGAACCGAAAATCAGCGCCGCCGCCATCGTACCGGTGAGAACGCCTAAACTCACGGTCTGCAACCGGCGCGGATAGACCTGGAACATTACTACATAGGTCACCACGTTGAAGAACATGATCAGTGCCGAGACGCCGTAGACCCCGCTGAATTCAGCGAACTGAATCAACTCGATATTGCGGTACGCGGCGTAACCCAGCAGGTTCCATGGAAAGCCAATCGGAAAATAGGTGCGAACCCATTCGAGCGCGGTCCACGTAATCGGTATCGTGACCACGTTAGGAATTCCAAGGCGCCGTCCTGCGAACTCGCCACTCCAGATCGCCGCCGCTGTGTATGCTCCGATGATGGCTGACAGCAGCAGCATCGGGAGCACTGCGAGCATTGTCGGAACACTGGCGAAGTCATGCAGCGCGATCACGACCCAGTAGAGCGAGCCCACAAAGCAGACAAAACCTTGCAGCCAGGCGTAACCAAATACGCGCCACAGAGTTTGGCGCTGAATCGAGTAGAGTAAAGGAATGAAGGCAACCCAGGCGAACAGGTTCAGGTCGAATTTCGGAAAAGCGGCCGCAAGCGCCAGACCGCTCACTACGGCCAGTCCCGGCCGCGTCCATTTGTTCAGCGACATTTTTAGCAGGCCGTTGAAAGAGTCTTCACGGCCTGCTTCCCCCTCTGTAATCTCCACCGCAAACGGGAGAGAACTGAAGGAAAGAAGCCAGCATTCACGCAGAGCGTTGAGATCGAGCTTCCAGCAAGTGCCATTAGTAACCTTCTCAACACCCTGCTAAACGGAACCGAACAGGTCTTTGAGCGGGATGATTCCGGCGCAGGGTGGAGCGCCTCCAAAGCGCTCGTAGAGGTCGTCAACGTCGCGCCAACTTTCGACTAAGGCCACCGTACCTTGGCCAGGAAGCTTTAGCTGCTCAGCCACGCGCCATTCGCGCTCGAAGGTCCAATCCAGGGGCGGCGTCTGGTCGAGGTCAATTGCCACCACCCGCCATAACTCCTGCGCATCGAGCAGTTGGCAGGCTTCGGGCCATGGTAGGTAAATCACTGGCCGAGCGCCCATCAGGAAAGCATACCTCTTATCTATCGCGATGCCGAAGGGTTCATAGCGCCGCCGATTGTTGGGCACCAATAGCCGGTTGAGTTCCGCCAACGGCGCATCGAACAGACACACGACCGCGCGTTTGGTGCGTACCATCCGCGTGGAACCTCGGATCACGCCGGAGCGCAGGATTGCGACGAGGTTGTCCATCGCATCGCCCTCAACGGAGCGGCGCGTGAAATGGGTCAGCATCGCAGCAGGGGGAAATTGGAGGGCGGCCCGAGCCATCAGAGCGATTCTGCTTTTTCCAGCAGCGGTGCTGTTGAGGACGACCGGCTGAAGCGTTGCTCCCCCGAAGCCAGCGCGGCCGCGAGTTCGCGTTCGCGCGCAAACATCCGCCGCGCATCCGTCCGCGACTTCTCGTGGTCGTAGCCGAGCAGGTGCAGCACTCCGTGAATCAGCAGGGTACGTAAGCGCGACTCGGGTGTGACGCCGAGTCGCTCAGCCTGTCGCAAGGCGGTGTCCACCGAGATCACCACGTCGCCCAGCGCTGCTGGCATAACCGCGCAGTCGGCGGCATGGTGCCCACGCCTGGTCGCGGCGCAGTTATCGAGTTGGGGAAATGAGAGTACGTCAGTGGCGCTGTCTTTGCCACGAAAAGCTCGATTTAGCTCCCGCATTGGCGAGTCACCGGTTAACACCAGCGAAAGCTCGTAGTTATCCAATGACAGGAGCTTAAGCAATGCGCGAGCGTCAGCATTGACCGCACGCATATAGCGGCGCGCGCTGGATACCTCGCATTTGAGTGCGACCGCTCTTCGCACCAGATCCTCTCTCATCGACTCGTGATGTCCCGCCAGAAGACCGGGACACCGTTAATTGCCGGGATTGCTGTCGTTGCGCGGAGGACCGGCTGGGCCTTCGCCGTTGAAGGATTCGTACGCGGTAATGATCGCCTGGACCAGCCGATGACGCACCACGTCGCGCTCGTTGAAATAGACGAAGCTGATTCCGGGGGTATTGGCCAATACCGTGCGCGCTTCTTTCAGGCCGGAGAGCTTGCCGCTGGGCAAATCGATCTGGGTGATATCACCGGTTATGACTGCCTTTGAACCATAGCCCAGGCGCGTCAGGAACATCTTCATCTGCTCGGAGGTCGTGTTCTGCGCCTCATCAAGGATGATGAACGAATCGTTCAGGGTGCGGCCGCGCATGAATGCCAGTGGAGCGACTTCGATCGTGCCGCGCTCGATCATCCGCCGCGCGCGGTCGAAATCAACCATATCATGCAGTGCATCGTAGAGCGGCCGCAGGTAGGGATTGACCTTTTCAGCCAGGTCGCCGGGTAGAAAGCCGAGCTTTTCGCCCGCTTCGACCGCTGGACGGCATAGCACCATCCGCGTCACCTGATTTTTCATCAGCGCCGCCAATGCCATCGCCATCGCCAGATAGGTCTTGCCGGTCCCGGCGGGGCCTATCCCAAAAACGATATCGTGCGCCCGAATCGCGTCGATGTAAGCTTTCTGATTCAGGCTCTTGGGCGAGATTATCCGCTTGTGGGCGGAGACATAGACTGTATCAAGGAAAATGTCTTTCAGATCGACATTGTGGTCCGCGCGCAGAATCCGGAGGGCGTATTCGACATCGCCCGAGTAAATCGGATATCCGCGCTTCAGGAGATCGTAAAGTTCACTGAGCAGCTTGCCCGAGAGCGCCTGCTCAGCGTGGCTGCCGGAAATTTTGAGAGTGCTGCCATTCACCCCGATCCTAACGCCGAGGCCCTGCTCGATGGTACGGATGTGGCTATCGTGCTGCCCGAGCAGTTCCGCGTGGCAAGCGTCCCGCCTGCCCACCTAAGAATTCGCCGCGCGGTTTTAGGCTTTTCCCTTCGGGCCGCTGATTTCATTCTCCTGAAACGCTGCATTAGGTTCATTCAGGAGTCGAAATATTCTTCTGAACGACCTTACAATCTAATTAGTGAGGCGACCCGGGCAAGTGCTTCGTCCAGTTTGGCGGCGTCGCGGCCGCCGGCTTGCGCGAAATCGGAGCGCCCGCCGCCGGAGCCACCGATGATAGGAGCAACCTGTTTGACGATATCGCCGGCCTTAATGCGCCCGGCAAGATCAGCCGTCACTGCCACCAGCAATGCGACCTTGTTATCACCGAGGTCGGAGCCTAATGCCACCACCGCCGACCTATGCTGCTGACGAAGTCGATCGGCGATTTCGCGCAATGCCCACGCGTCGACGCCTTCGAGCTTGCGGGTGACCAGCTTGATACCATGCACCTCCTGCACGGTTTCGCCGCCCCCTGCGATGTTGCCGCCGGAGACGAGCTTTTGTTCCAGTACGCGCAATTTTTTTTCGAGTTCTTTTTCGCGCGCGAGCAGCCGCTCGAGCCGTTCAAGCGCCTCGGTATCGCGGGCACCCAGATGGCTGCCAATTTGCTGCAGAATCCGCTCCCGGCCGCGAATCGCTTCCAGCGCACCTTCGCCGGTGAGCGCCTCGATTCGCCGAACGCCGGCCGCGACGCCCGACTCGCCTTCGAGCTTGAACAGGCCGATATCGCCGGTACGCGCGACATGGGTTCCACCGCAGAGTTCGACCGAGAAATCGCCCATCCGCACAACCCGCACACGGTCGCCGTACTTATCGCCGAAGAATGCCAGCGCGCCGGCCTTAATCGCTTGATCGTAGGGCATCTCCTCAACCGTGACGCCCGCGTTTTGGCGAATCCGCGCGTTGATCTCCTCTTCAATCGTTGCCAGGTCGCCTGCGGCAACCGGACCGCGATGAGCGAAGTCGAAGCGCAGACGCTCCGGTGCCACCAGCGAGCCGGCCTGATGCACTTCTTTGCCGACGACCTCGCGCAGCGCATAGTGCAAAATATGGGTCGCCGAATGGTTCAGCATCGCCGCATCGCGGCGCTCGCGGTCGATGCGCAAACGGACACGGCGCCCGCGCTCGAACTCACCGGTATCGCCGCGCAAGAGGCGTCCTACGTGAAGGATCGCGCCGTCATGTTTGCGCGCGTCAGTAATCTCGACCATGCCGCGGGTTACGGTCTCGATCACGCCGCGGTCGCCGACCTGGCCGCCGCCCTCGGGATAGAATGGAGTCTCGGCCGTAACGATCGTGATCCGGTCACCATCAGTATGAGCGGCGATTATTTCCGACTCCGACTCGTAGCTGCCGTGGAGGAAATGCGATGAGGCGCCGGCATCAAGCATTATTTCCGGGGCGGTCTCGTCCCGACGCGCGGCGCGCGCCCGTTCGCGCTGCTCGTCCATCAGCCGGTCGAATTCATCTACGTCAACTGTGAGGCCCTCTTCTCGCAGGACGTCCTGCGTTAGATCCAACGGGAAGCCGTAGGTATCATATAGTTTAAACGCGACTTCGCCGGGCAGAGTGCTGCTGCTCGCGTTTTTATGGCCATCCTTCCACTCCGCGATGATATCAAGTCCACGATCGAGCGTTTCAAAGAAGCGCTTTTCTTCTTGAACGACCTCGTCGCGAATTTTGTCGCGTGAGTCCCGAAGCTCAGGATATGCTGCAACAAAGGCAGGAATTACCCCGTCAACACATACGTTCGACAGGAACCATCCGATAATTCCCAGACGGCGTCCATGCCGAATCGCTCGGCGAATGAGCCTACGAAGAACATAACTAGGTCCGGTGTTGCCCGGCACAACACCATCTGCGATCAGAAAAGTAATCGCTCGAGAATGGTCCGCGATTGCCCTGTAAGAGACATCAGCGTCGTCGTTTTGCCCGTATCCAACGATCCCCTGAACTTTTCTTGCTAAGCGTGAATCGCTGAGTCGCGATTGTTCGCCATGAAGAGTTTGGTAATGTGCAATCCTCTCAATGATTTTCTGGAACACATCGATATCGTAATTGCCGAGCAGCTTGCCAGTTTCAAAACTTTGCATCACCGCAGCCACTCGCTCCAGGCCGGTGCCGGTGTCGACGTGCTTCATCGGCAGCGGCGTGAGCTTTCCACCGGCATCGCGGTTGTATTGGATAAAGACCAGGTTGCCGAGTTCAATGAAGCGGGCACATCCATCTACATTGACACCGCATGCCTGCCCCGCATGGGTGCAGTAAGCGGCGGCTTCGATTCCGCGGTCAATATGAATTTCTGAACAGGGTCCACATGGCCCCGTTTCGCCCATTTCCCAGAAATTATCCTTTTCGCCGAAGCGCAGGACTCGCTCTTTCGGAATCACCTTGAGCTTGAGCCATGCCTGCTCGGCCTCGTCGTCATCCTTGTAGACGGTTGCCCACAGCCGCTCCTTCGGCATTTCCCAGACTTGCGTCACCAGCTCCCAGTGCCATTCGATTGCTTCGGCCTTGTAATAGTCGCCGAATGACCAGTTGCCGAGCATCTCGAAGAAAGTATGGTGATAACTGTCGCGCCCGACCGCTTCGAGGTCGTTATGCTTGCCCGAAATTCGCAGGCATTTCTGGCAATCGGCGACACGTGGCGATGACGGTGTGCGAAGGCCCAGGAAATAGTCTTTGAACTGAACCATCCCAGCGTTGGTGAAGAGCAGTGTCGGATCGCCCTTGGGAATCAACGAGGCCGAGGGGACGATAGTGTGGCCCCGTGCCGAGAAAAAATCCAGAAAGGATTGGCGAATCCGGTCAGTAGTCCAGCGCATACGGACTTATTTTATCCCAAGGACTGGCGCTAGCGCACGCGCCGAACCAAGACACAGGCTAAAGCCTGTGGCCACTCAACAGACAGGGGCTATTCGGACACTACCTTTAATTCAACCACGGTGTTGGGGGTCGCGACCGCGACCGAACCGTAGAGCGGTCAATGACGTTTGTAGGTATCGACGAATTGTTGCGCCTGGGCTTGAGGGATGCCGGCCATGACGAATTCCAGCCGCGCGCTCTCGAATACCGCTGGACCCTCGCGGCGGGCCTCGGTATCGATCACGCCTTCCATATTGACTTCGACCCGCTTCAGCGGAATGTTAGCGGCGCGTGCCAGCCGTTCCATCATCAGCGTGGCGCATCCAGTGATGCCGGCGAGGAACAATTCGCCAGCGCCTGGCGCGTCACCGGGGCCTTCATGAGCGGTGCTATCATCGATGACCACATGATTATGACGGGCGCTCCAGATATGACGCCCCGGGATTCCCGTGCTGACGGTTTGGACTTTCGGCCTGATGTAGCGCTCGGCCATAGGCTCACACCTCGCATCGGATGGCCTGGACTATATCACGAGACGGACAAAAGGGTCCTGCCCTCGCCACGTACGGGACGTTTTACTGCGGAGAGTATCGGACAAGATTGAACGACTCCGCATTCTACCTAATCAGCGAAGGGGATTCGTCGACAACAGCCGAACTGTCGGCTCGACATTTTCGATCGCGCCGTAGAGATCATCGTACATGTCGGCGAGTCGCTCGCCGTAGCGCCAAGGATAAAGCGCACAACCAAGCCATCGTGCTCAAGGAATTGCTCGACAGAAAGATGACCAAGACGTAAGTGCTAACCTTGGAGATCTTCAAGGCTTAGCGACCGTCCGAGGCCCATAACAACTTCGCAGCTATAGGTTGCGGGCGAGCGCGGCTTGCCACAGATGAGAGACTTTTTCGCCTAGCTCATCAATCGAGCCGTTGTTGGTAATCACGAGTGTGGAATGCTTCTGCCGCTCCTCGTCGGGTAGTTGCGCGCGGATGCGGGCCTCGGTCTGCTCGGGCTTCAATCCACGATCGCGTTCGATTCGTTCAACTACCCGCTCTTGGGAAGCGGTCACGAGCCAGATTTCGTCGAACAGCGCTTGCCAATTGGCTTCAATCAATATGGCAGCCTCGACCACGATTGGATTGCGTTCGCCGCCGGCCCGCAAATGTTCGATCATCTCGCGCATGCGCGCGAACATCTTGGGATGTACGATCGCATTGAGCCGCTTCAACGCCCCGGCATCGCCGAAAACGATAGGACCAAGCTTTTTACGGTCGATAGTCCCATCGGAGGCAAGAATCCCGCGCCCGAAGGCGGCAATCATATCGGCGTACGCTGGACCATCGGGAGCGTAGATCGCGTGACCGACCTTGTCCGCATCGATTATCGGCGCGCCCAACTCGCCGAGGAATTTCGTAACCGTACTCTTACCCGAGCCAATTCCCCCGGTTACCCCTATCGTCAGCATCATGCTAGCCCGCCTCCTGGGGGTGGTTGCCGAAATTGAAGAGCCGTTCGCCGATGCGCCCAAGCGTATCGCTCACGAGCTCGATTGCAGAAAACAGAATTGACCGGGCGTCTGCTTTCACCCTCACCTCACCTCTCCCGCGACTGAGCGGGAGGGGGACAGGCAGGAGCGGGCGAGGGGCAGACACGCGCGGGAATGACAAAGAGCGCGCATCGAGCGTGATTGAGTTCAGCCCGTGCTGCTGCCGTCGATGTCGGCATTCTTGCCCTCCCCACCCTCTACCCCATCAGCGCCATAGGACTTCAACAAATATTCATTGCCGTCGCTTTGATAGAAGTAGGCTCGACCCCACGGGTCCAGCGGCATTCTTTCGATGTACGGACCGCCCCAATCCTTGGGGTCATTGCCGCTGGTGGGCGCTGCCATGAGCGCCGGTAAACCCTGATCGCTGGTTGGATAGGAACCAGCGTCGAGGTAGTAGCGGTCGAGCGCGCTTTTAATCTGAGAGATATCGGCTTGCGCCTTGACCCGTTTGGCCTTGTCGGTCGCACTGCGGAGGTTCTGCACCACGATGGTCGCCAGTAGACCGATGATCAGAATGACCACCATGAGTTCGATCAGGGTAAAGCCGTCCTGATTACACCGAACCGTTTTTCTCAACGACATACTCATAAAATCACTGCATAAGTTGGTTGAGCTGAAAGATCGGCAGTAGCACCGCCAGCATCATGAACAGAATCAGTGCCGCCATCACCAGCGTCATCAGAGGTTCGAGTACCGTGGTCATCTGCCGTAGCGACGTTTCGACCTCACGCTCATAATTATCGGCGACACGCTCGAGCATTTGCTCAAGCTCGCCCGAGCGCTCACCCACTTTGATCATCTCCACCAGCAGCGGCGGGAACAGCCCGCTGCGTTCGAGCGTCTGGCCCATTCCATGACCTTCGCGGATACTCTCGCGGCTCCGCTCGATTGCGTCTGCCAACAGCCCGTTGGTCACGACCCGTTTGACCGCGCCGAGTGACGGGAGCAATTGCACGCCGCTTTTGAGCAAGGTCGCCAGCGTCCGTGCAAAGCGTGCGCAAATAACCCTGATTACCGTCGGTCCCACGTACGGCAAGCGCAGCAGCCAAATGTCATAGATACGGCGGCCTCGCGTGGTGGCGAGCCCGGCTATAATGCCGGCGATGATCGCGGCCAGGATCAAGAAGAGTTCAAACCAGTAGCCGGCGAGGATGTCGGAGAGGCGGATCAGAACGCGGGTCATCAACGGTAGCGCCGCGTGCTGCTGCTCGAAAATGGTGGCGACCTGCGGCACCACGTAGCTCACCAGAAATCCCATGATCAGCGCACCGACGCACATCATGATTATGGGGTAGGTCAGCGCGCCGCGCACCTTGGAGATAAATTCGGATTGGCGTTCCGAGTACTCGGCCAGACGGTCAAGTACCGCCTCAAGCGCGCCGGCCGCCTCCCCCGCGCGAACCATCCCTACATAAAGGTCGGAGAATGTATCGGGATGGGCTGCCAGGGCATCGGCCAGCGACGAGCCCTCGCGCACGCTTTCACGCACCTGCGAGAGGATTCGTTTGGTGACCGCCCGTGAGGTTTGATCCGACAGGGCACCGAGCGCATCGACCAATTGCACCCCGGCGCCGAGGAGCGCACTTAACTGACGAGTCAGCAACGACAGTTCGACGACCGGAATGCGCCGCCCGAACGTCGGCAACCATCGCCGCACCGCACGTGCTTTGGTGGCGGTCCGCTCGGGCGACAATTCGGTGGGGAAGATGCCGAGTTCACGCAGCTTGCCACGCGCGTTGCGCGCACTGTCGGCGTCGATGACTCCGTTGATTGTACGGCCGTTTGGCGCTAGTCCCCGGTAAGCAAAAACCGGCATCGTAGTGGTGGAGCCAATCAGACAGCAGGCGACACGCTTCTGTCCATGGTATTAGAGTATGTCTTCCTGCGTGACCCGCAGCAGTTCTTCGATTGTGGTCTGACCGGCCATCACTCGCTCGGCGCCGTCCTGACGCAGCACCTTCATCCCCTTGGAGGTGCATACCCGGCGAATAGACGAGGCGTCAGCCTTCTTCATCACCAGGTCACGCACATCGTCGTCCATGATCATCAATTCGTGTACCGCGCTGCGCCCGCGATAACCGGTATTGCGGCAGGCGCGGCATCCCTTTGCGCGGTAAAGCTTGCCGTTCCATTGGGCAGAAGTAAGTCCAACACGGTTTAGCTCGGATGGCGACGGTAGATACGCTTCGCGGCAATCAGGACAGAGCACGCGCACCAGGCGCTGCGCCAATACCGCCATCACTGACGACGAGACCAGGAATGGTTCAATTCCCATATCAACCAGCCGCGTCAGCGCGCCGAAGGAATCATTGGTATGTAATGTGGAAAACACCAGATGCCCGGTAAGTGCGGCCTGGATGGCGATCTCCGCAGTTTCGCTGTCGCGGATTTCGCCTACCATTATGACGTCGGGGTCCTGGCGCAGGATTGAACGCAAGCCATTGGCGAAGGTCAGCTCGATCTTCGGGCTCACTTGCATCTGGCCGACGCCGTGGAGCTGATACTCGATAGGATCCTCAATAGTGATGATGTTCTTCTCGGGTGAGTTGATGCGGCTGAGACAGGCGTAAAGGGTGGTAGTCTTACCGGACCCGGTCGGCCCGGTTGCGAGAATGATTCCGTGACTTTGCCGGATCAGCCGATCGATCTTGCGTAGATTATCGCCTGAGAAACCGAGACGGTCGAGGCTAACGTCAACCAGCGCCTGCGCTCGATCGAGCAGGCGCAGCACGATACGCTCGCCAAAAGCGGTCGGGATTACAGAGACACGGATATCGATATCCCGGCCGGCGATCCTCACCCGGAGCCGGCCATCCTGGGGCAGGCGCTTTTCGGCAATATTCAGCCCGGACATCACCTTGACGCGCGAGGTGATGGCCGGATGGAATCGTTTGGGCGGCGACAGCACGTCGTAAAGCATGCCGTCAACGCGAAAACGGACCACCAGCTCCTGTTCGAACACTTCAATATGGATGTCGCTGGCGCGGTCTTTGACCGCCTGCGACAGCAGCCCATTAACCAGCTTGATGATGGGGGCGGCGTCGTCGGCCTCAAGCAGGTCGCGCGGCTCGGAAGCGAGTTCGCTGGCGACCAGGTCGAGTCGCTCCTCTTCCAGATCGATCATCAAATCTTGCGCGGAGGTGGTGGTTGCCTGGTCGTACGCATGATTGATCGCCTGGGCGATCACTTCGGCTGGCGCAACCACCGGCTGAATGGCTTTGCCGAATAGCACATGCAGGTCGTCCAGCGCCTCGTAATTGGCGGGGTCCGCAATCGCAACGATGATAGCATCACCGTCGATCCTGAGTGGCAAGAGCCGATTCTTTTTCGCGTAGTTGATGGGCACCTTTGCGATCAGTTCGCCTTCGGCGCCATGCTCATCTATATGTGCCAGGAACGGCAGCTGATATTCTTGCGCGAGCGCGCGAGCCAGCCGTTGCGGCTCCAAGGCGCCCATATCGACTAGGACGTCGGCGAGTTCCTGTCCAGGCCTTTTACGCTGGCGCGCTTTCTCGAGATCCTGGAGCGAAACCCAGGACCTATCGAGCAGAATGGTCTCAAAGCTCTTTTGCGCAGTCGCCATCAGAAAAACGCCTTGCTGGCGGGGTCATCGCGCTAAAGCACCTAGCGCTGACAACGGCCCAGTTATAGCTCACCACTGAGCTAATTACACCCTTGCGCCGCGTTAGTTGCAACCCGGCAATTTCGAGGGGAGCAGCAGCCCGTTAGCTAATTTAGAAGTGACCAATATTTGAAACGGCGCCCCCCGGCCCCAAACCATAACCAAACCCGGCCCCCTGCTTGGATGGCATCGTATGCTCAGCCTTGTCCCATGAGACGAGTTTGCCATCAAGAAACTTCAAATCGAGGAACCTTCCATTATCTCTCGTGGTCTTCATACTGCCGAATGTCGGGCTCGCCCCAGTTCTGATGCACCTCTAGTGAGGACTCGCCCGGCTTCAGTGATCGAAGCATATGCCTCGCGCGCGCATACGTACTGGCATCGTATGCCAGACCGCAGGCGCCGCATGCGCCAGCGACGATCACCAGCACCGGCAGAATCTTCAGCTTCAGCGATCCCATCGCTCACGGATTGTGGTGGTGAAAGCAAGACGAGTCAAATCGTGGGGCGTGTTGCGGGTCGGGTATGATACAACCAGCACCGTGGAATTCAGCGGGCCCCGAACCTGCTTTTGATGGCGAGTGGGCTATCTCTCGCCATGAATGGGAGATTCAACCGATGCGGCGCAAGCTCAAGCTGGTCAAGGGACGGCAGCCCAGAAGCGCGCTGGTTTACGGGATGAGAATTTTTGCCGCGGATAATGTTGCTGCGGTTGAAGACGCACGAGCGAGCCTGGCTGACGGCACCTCCGGTCGAATCACGATGCATCTGATTGAAGGCACCCGCGCCCAAATCCGGCGCCAGCTCATCCAGAGCATCGAGGCATTTTTTGAATTGCTCGAGGAGGAAGGAGCACAACCCTAGCAGAGTGCGAAGGCTTTTTTCGCAGCCTGCTAGAGTTGAGAAATTGCGGGATTTGTGCGATGCGTTCGAGCGAACCTTCCCGCGGACGGTACCTCAAAATGGATCTGAAATACGTCAAGTATGAGAAGAAACAGCACCTCGCCTACATTACCTTTAATCGCCCCGAGGTGATGAACGCGATGCACCCGCCTTGCCACGTTGAGATGGATTCGGTGTGGGACGACTTCGTCGCCGACAAGGAGATGTGGGTCGCGGTCGTCACCGGCGCCGGTGATAAAGCCTTTTCCGCCGGCAACGACTTGAAATACACCGCGGCCCATCGTGGTGAGCCGATGCCGCGCTGGCGTGGTGGCTTTGCCGGTATCACTTCACGCTACGACATCAACAAACCCATAATCGCCGCAGTCAATGGATTTGCGCTGGGTGGCGGATGCGAGATCGCGCTCGCCTGCGACATCATAATTGCCGCCGAGCATGCGCGCTTCGGATTGCCCGAACCACGCGTCGGGCTGATGGCGGGAGCCGGCGGCGTGCATCGTCTGCCGCGTCATATTCCGCTGAAAATCGCAATGGGCATGATGATGACTGGCAGACACATCACGGCCGCCGAAGCCCATCGATGGGGCCTGGTCAATGAAGTCGTGGCGTTGAAAGACTTGATCGCGACCGTTGAACGCTGGGCGGCCGAAATCATGGAATGCTCGCCGCTCTCGGTCCAGGCCAGTAAGGAAGCTGCATATCAGGGTCTGCACCTGTCGTTGGAGGAGGCCAACAAGACCACTTTTCCGGCGATGAAGAAACTCTTCAGCTCGCAGGATTTGATCGAAGGACCGCGCGCCTTTGCAGAAAAGCGCAAGCCCAACTGGAAAGGAGAATAGGAAGGCTCCCGCATTCTCCCACGGAAGCCTGGCTTTAGTTCGGTGCCGCCAGTCCGGGCGCTAAGTTAACTCCCCCGCTGGCATGAATAGTAGTGGTTGGTGACACCGCCGGTCTGTTCTGTCATCCGGAAGCGCAGCCGAGGGATCAACGCAGAGCGATTTGCCTGGGCGGTAGGGCACGCAAGTAAAGAGGCGAGACTGGTCGCAACGAGTCGTTCACTGCGGGCTGTATCTTGTACTTTCGTGCAACGTGGCAGGGTCCAACGGGTTCGTGGAAATCTGAGCCGGCCGCCAAGCCCGCCGTGTAAAGAATCTCGCGGCCCGGTTGCTCTTGGAGCGTGCTTCGCTAGTGCCTGCGCTATCGTTTTTTACAGGAGATGCACCAAATGAAAGGAGACACCAAGCTGATTGAGGGTTTGAACGAAATCCTGATGGGCGAGCTGACCGGCATTAATCAGTACTTCATCCACGCCATGATGTGCCAGAACTGGGGCTTCATGCAGCTCGCCGACAAGATTCGCGCCGAATCCATCGGCGAGATGAATCATGCGGAGCTGATTATCGAGCGGATTCTCCACCTCGAAGGTATCCCGAACCTCACTCGACTGGAGAAAATCCGGGTCGGCGAACGTGTCGCCGATCAACTCCAATTCGACCTCGAGGTCGAAAACATTGCGATCGGGCGCTTCAATCGCATGATCAAGCTCGCGGTCGAGGCCGCTGATAACGGCAGCCGCAAGATGCTCGAAGAGATGCTGGCGTCGGAGGAAGAACATCAGCATTGGCTCGAAAGCCAGCTCGAACTCATCCGGCAAGTCGGCGAGGCGAATTACCTCGCCCAGCAAATTCAGAAAACCAATTCGCAGGAGAAATAAAAAGAAGAGCGAGAGCAGCTCTTCTGACGACCATCTCCTGAAGAGAATGTCGACTTCTCTCCGCGGAGTCCTAATCAGGAAAAGACCCGGGATTCTTCACGCGCGGCAGCCACGCGCGCGAGAATGACAAACTAAGAGAGTGCAGGTCTTTTCTGTCATTCCCGCGCGTGGCTGCCGCGCGAGGAATCCCGACTCTTTGTCCCTCTGCTCACGAAAATCGAGAGTCTCCTGAACGGGGAGGGGTTAGGGGAGAGGTCCTCGCGCCATGACCCTACGCCGGTCAGGTCGCGGTGGCGGCCGGATCCGGGATGGTCACGACAGATGGCGGGGAATCTCCCCTCTCGCCAGCGATAATGGCAGCGGCCGCACGTTGCGGTTTTCCCGATCGGCCTCGTGCAGCAACTGCCATGCTCGCGAAAGGGCCACTTCGGCGCCTCTTTCAACTCGGGTGGCTTTGCCGAACTGCGTAATGAGTAACAGCATGAGGAATGTTGCAGCGATAATCGTTATCGCGGCCTTCCAGTAACCAGTGTCGGCAAGGAAATAGCCAGTGTGAAGCTCGAGCGAACCCGCTCGCAACCCTATGTGACTTTTCGCCTGCATGTAATCCTACACAGCAACAGCCATACCATCAGCACACTCATGATTTACAAGGAAACGCGTGGCGCGGCAGGATTCCACGGGGGCAGGCTCACCGAGGCTGCTAAGGCGACTTA
>WNFC01001335.1_pt1 | contig 53534 bp, 53 predicted proteins | sample 5400541 | NCBI WGS metagenome assembly WNFC01 (sample SAMN13153342, study PRJNA577476) | soil metagenome | isolation source: 120 cm saprolite under Douglas fir tree site 2 hole 2 replicate 1 | place: USA:California | collected 2015-04-18
TCCGCCTATGCGCGGCAGTTCCTGGAGCGCATGGAAAAGCCCGACGTGGATGAGATTTCCGGGATTGCGCCGGCGGTTGCCATTCGGCAGAAGAATTCCACGCGCAACCCGCGCTCTACCGTGGCGACCGCGACGGAAATCTACGATTACTTGCGGTTGCTTTTCGCGCGCTGCGGGCAAACGTTTTGCATCAAGTGCGGCGCGGAAGTGCGGCGCGACAATCCGGAGGCAATCGCGGACACGAACCTTTCGCTTGCTCCCGGGCGGCGTTTTTATGTGCTGTACGAGCTTCGCATCGCGCAGGAGCAGCCTGCTGCAGGGCGCCGCGGCGGGAAGAAAAAGCCCGTGACCCCTTCGCAAGAGGCGTTGCGCAACGCGCTGAGCGCTATCCAGAAGCGGGGGTTTAACCGGCTGTATCAGGACGGCCGGCTGCACGAATTTTCCTCTCCGGAAACGCTGCTGGACGTAGACTTCGCGCGCCCGGTGTATGTGGTGGTGGACCGGTTGGCGGTCAGCCCGGAATCGCGGGCGCGGCTGGTGGACTCCATTGAGATTTGTTACCGCGAGGCGGGCGGGGAAGCCATACTGGAATTTGTCCCTGATGCGGCGGGCAATCCGGCGGAACGCTTGGTGTTTAACGAGCGGTTCGAATGCAAGAACGACGGGACGTTGTATCAGGAGCCGGAGCCGCGGCTCTTTTCGTTCAACAATCCGTATGGCGCGTGCCCGCGCTGCCAGGGGTTCGGCAACACCATCGATTTCGATTTGAATCTGGTCGTGCCCGACCCGAGCAAATCTCTGGATGAGGGCGCAATCGAGCCGTGGAGCAAGCCGCGTTACAAGGCTCTGTTTCAAGAGCTGAGAAAATGGGCGCGGACGCAGGACATTCCGACGAACGTCGCCTGGCGGCACCTGACCGCGGAGCAGCGAAAACTGATCCTCGAAGGCGATCCGGAAAATGATTTCGACGGCGTGAAAGGCTTTTTCACTTGGCTGGAGCGCAAAAAATACAAGCTGCATGTGCGTGTCTTTCTCAGCCGCTATCGCGGGTATGCGACGTGCCCGGAGTGCGGCGGGACGCGGCTGCGTGCCGAAGCGCGCGCAGTGCGCGTAGCGGGGAAGTCGATTACGGAGATTTGCGCTCTAACGGTAAAAGAGGCGCGCGCGTTTTTTGGCGGTTTGCAGCTTACGGAAGCGCAAACCAAAATTGCAGACAAGATTCTCGAGGAAGTTCGCTCGCGGCTGCAATTTCTGGATGAAGTGGGGCTGGATTATCTTTCGCTGGACCGCCTGACCTCAACGCTTTCTGGCGGCGAGTCGCAGCGAATTCAGCTAGCCACATCTCTGGGCTCGCACCTTGTGGGAGCGCTGTACGTCCTGGATGAGCCCTCCATCGGCTTGCACCCTCGCGACACGCAGCGATTGATCGACATTTTGAAATCGCTGCGCGATCTGGGCAACACCGTTTTGGTGGTCGAACACGATCCCGACACCATTCAGGCCGCGGATCACGTGATTGATCTTGGCCCAGGCGCTGGTGAACTCGGTGGCAAGCTGCTGTTCGCAGGCTCCTACGACGCGATGCTGGCCGAGCCTAAGTCGATCACCGGGCGCTATCTCAATGGCGAGCTGCGCATTCCCGTTCCCAACAACCGGCACCGGCCGAGCGGGAAATTTCTGCGGCTCTTTGGGGCGACACTGCACAATTTGCAGAACGTTGACCTGATGATTCCGCTAGGAACTCTGACGGTGGTAACCGGCGTAAGCGGCTCGGGAAAATCGACGTTGGTTCACGACGTGCTGTACCGCGCGTTGGGCGCGAAGCGCAATGGCGGCAGCGTGAAGGAGTTTTGCGACCGGCTGGAAGGCGATAACCAGATCACCGATGTGGTCATTGTCGATCAGTCGCCGATTGGCCGCACGCCGCGCTCGAATCCGGCTACGTACTTGAAGGCGTTCGATGCGGTTCGCGAGGTTTTTGCCGACACTCCGGACGCCAAGCGTCGCGGCTACACGGCTGGCCATTTCTCGTTCAACGTGCCCGGCGGGCGCTGCGAAACGTGCCAGGGCGACGGCACGGTGACCGTGGAGATGCAGTTTCTTGCCGATGTGGAGCTGATTTGTGAAGAGTGCCGCGGCACGCGGTTCAAAAGCAGCGTGTTGGATGTGCGCTATCACGGCAAGAACATTCACGAAGTGCTGGGGCTCACTGTGCGTGAAGCGCTGGCTTTTTTCGGCAACGTCCCCAAGATTGTCTCGAAACTGAGGGTGCTGAATGAAATCGGCCTCGGCTATTTGCGCCTGGGGCAATCGGCCACCACACTTTCCGGCGGCGAGGCCCAGCGACTGAAGCTCGCGTCGCATCTAACGCGCACGGAGAACCGCGGCATTCTTTATATTCTCGATGAGCCTACGACCGGTTTGCATTTCGACGACATCGCGAAGCTGCTCGCCGCGTTCCGCAAGCTGCTGGAATCGGGAGCCTCGCTGCTGGTCATCGAGCACAATCTCGACGTGATTAAATCCGCGGATTGGCTGATCGACATGGGGCCGGAGGGCGGCGACATGGGCGGTAAAGTGATTGCCACGGGCACGCCTGAGCAGGTGGCGCGCAATCAGCAGTCGCACACCGGGCGATATCTATCTCGCGTGCTCAGCGCAAACGGCCAGGCAAAACGCGCCGGGAATGGCGCATCCAAATCAGCAGGCCACCCGGCTACAATGGCGAATGGAGCCGGCGTTCCTGGCATCGAACCATGAAGCATTTTGAATTGCGGGCCGGTGTATTGCTGTGGCGAGCCGCGCCTTTTTTCATGGGCGTTGCGTTCGCGCTGCCCTGTTTCTGCGGCCAACCCGCGCTGAGGGCGCAGTCTTCTTCCACAGCAAAACAGCAAGCGGAGTCCCGGCAGCAAAAGGTAGCGAATCCGCTCAACGACCTCCTCGATGAGGCGCAGCGAAATCTCGATGCGAGCAACTTCGAAGCGGCGGTAACGCCGCTGCAGAAATTCATCGCCGAAAGACCAGAAGTGGCCTTCGCCCATTTCCAATTGGGTTACGCATACACAGCGCTGAAGCGCGGCGACGAAGCGCGCGCCGAATATGAGCGGGCGATCGCACTCGATCCAAAAATGCCCGAGGCCTATCTGAATCTCGGCATTCTTCTTCTGGACAAGCAGGAATACGCCGCTGCGGTTGCTCCGCTCAGCAAAGCGGTGGAGTTGCTTCCAGCACAGAGCCGGCCGCGCTCGCTCTTGGCTGTTGCGCAGGAGCGCTCCGGGAATCACGAAGGGGCGGCGCGCTCGTTCGAAGGTGTTTTGCACCTCGATCCCAACGACTCGGCGGCCAACCATTACCTCGGCGAGCTGGACCTGCGCAGAAACAAACCCGCGGAAGCGGAGACGAGATTTCGCCACGCACTGGAAATTCGCCCCGATGCGCCCGAAGCCCTGCGGGGGTTGGCGCGGAGCCTGGAGGCGCAGAATAAATCCGAAGCGGCGGACGCCTATCGCAAATACCTGGCCGTCATGCCCGGGGATGCCGGCTCGCGAGCCCGCCTGATCCATTTGCTGGTAAGCAATCAGGAGTACGACGCGGCTCTTGCGGAACTCGACCGCGCCGACGCTGGGAAGCCGCCGTCGCTGGATTCGCTGCGCCTGCGCGCGGACATTCAGATTGCGCAGAGGAAATTCGCGGATGCTGTCGTAACGCTCCAACAGGCCATTGGGCTGGCGCCGCGCGATGCTCAGCTAATCGGTGGGCTCGGCCGCGTCTATCTGCAGAAGCGCGATTTCGCATCGGCGGAGAAAGAGCTGAAGGCGGCGCTGCAAATCGACGGCAATAATTTGGTGTACTGGAAAGATCTCGGCTCGACCTACTACCTTTCCGGAAATTGTCCGGCGACCCTGGCGACCTTGGACCTGATTGCAAAAGCGGAACCGCCCGCATCGGGAGCGTGGTTTATCCGCGCGCTCTGCTACGATAAGTTGCACCAGTTCAAACCGGCGCTCGAAGCGTACGAAAAGTTTTTGGCGCTGGAGCAGGGGAAAACTTCGGACCAGGTCTGGCAAGCACAGGAACGCAGCAAAGTCCTGAAGCATATGCTGGAGGAGAAAAGATAAGCATGAGCCGCTGGGGGGCGAGCCTGCTGATGGTGCTGGGTGCGATGGTTCCCGCGGGGACTACGCGTGCCGCCACCGAGGATGTGAACGCGTTGCAGGCGCGCTTCGACCACGAGCCGAATTCAGTGCACAAGGCCAGGCTGCTGGAGAAGTTGGGCGATGCGCAACTGGAACTGACGCGCCGCGCCTCGCAAATCAGCGATTACAAAACGATCGGGCTGGTGATGGAGAAATACCGCGACAATGCACGGGCGGCGGTCGATGCGCTGAAGAAAGACCATCGCGATGCGGAGCACCACACCAACGGATTCAAGCAGTTGCAGATCCACGTGCACAAGGCGCTCCGCGAAGTGGACGAAGTGCTGGTAGTCGCTCCGGACGAGTATCGCCCGCCGTTGGAGATCGTGCGGCGCGATCTCGCGGCCATTGACGACGAACTGCTGGACTTGCTGTTTCCCCGCCATCTCAATGAGAAAAAGCCCGCTGCGAAGGGCTTTGCAGCTCGGCAAGGAGTATCGCCGTGAAGAGTCGTGCATCTTTCTGTTTGCGGCTGTTCGCGATTGCCGCGAGTTTCTTCGCCGTTCCATCGAGAGCGGAGCAAAAGGATTACCTGTCGGCGGTGGAGGCGGACAAAATCCGCGACGCGGAGACCACCAACGAACGCATCAAGCTGTTTCTTACCTTTGCGGATGACCGGCTGAAAAAGTTTCAGTACGAATTGCAGCATCCATCGTCCAACAAGCATCCCGAAATGTTGAACGCGCTGATGAACGCCTACGTCGGGTGCGTGGACGATGCCGCGGACCTGGTTCAGCTCGGCATTCAAAAGCAGGAGAATATCCGGCCAGCGATCGACTTAATGGCCAGCCGCACGAAGGAATTTCTGCAGATTCTGGAGAGACTTTCAGCGGATCGAACTGAAATCGACACCTACAAGGACAATCTTGACGACGCCATCGAAGGCACGCGCGATGCCATGAACGACGCGGAAAAGGCCAAAAAGGCCGTTGCGCCGCCTCCGGTGAGGAGGAAGAATTAACTCCGATTTGCAACGCAACGCAATGGGTCAGGAGAACGCGCGAGGATTGAAGAATAAAATCGCCAAGCGAATAGTTGGCCGCAGCGCCATTGTGCCCGGAGGCGCCGCGTTGTTCCAGCGCGTCTACACGCGCCTGGGATGCGAGGGACGGCCGCCGCGGTTTCGCGTTGAATTTTTTCCCTACAGCAGCCTGGTATTGACCATCCGCCGCCGCGAAGAGGCGGTGTGGGTGCGGCTCTCGGACCTGTTGCGGAGAGCGCCCCTTGGCGTGCTGGAGGGCGCGGCAGCACTGCTGTTGGGGCGTGTATACCGGCGCCGAGCCTCGTCAGCGCTGACCGCGCCTTACCTGGACTATGCGCGCTCGGACCGCACGCGCCAGCGCATCAATCACATGCGCCGGCGGCGCATTCCGCCGAGCGCGGCGGGACCGCAGGGGCGCCATTTCGATCTGGAAAAACTATTCGAGGAGCTCAACACCAGATACTTTGATGGAAGGCTGCAACGCCCGCATATCGGCTGGAGCAATCGAAGCTGGCGCCGGCAGTTCGGCTGCTATGATCCCGGACCAAACCACATTTTGCTGAACCGCCGCATGGACCGGCCGGGCGTGCCGCGATTCGCGGTGGAATACGTTCTCTTTCACGAGATGCTGCATGTGAAGCATCCCACGCGGCGCTCGGGTTGCAGCCTGGTATCCCACTCGCGGGAGTTCCGCGAGGAAGAGAAGCGCTTTGCGGAATTCGAGCGCGCGCGGCGGGTGCTCGATCGCTTAGCACGCTGAAGGGAAAGAAAGAGATAACTCAGAGACGCCGAGAGCGCAGAGTATCGCAGAGACGGCCTGTTACTTCTTCTTCCGCTCGACTTCGCGGCGCAACTTGTCGATTTTCTTGCGGATTTTGTCGCCATCCTCGGCGTGCGGATACAAGTCGAGATACCGCGAATACGATGCGATGGCCTGCTTCTTCAAGCCCTTCTTTTCTTGTGCTTCGCCTAGGAAGCGGAAGGGAACTGCGTAGCCCGGCTTCGCGGTAGTGGCATCCTGAAAGCGATCGATGGCCGCGTCTACGTCGCCTTTCCGCATGTAGTACTGGCCAACTTCGAGGTCTTTTTCGGCGCGCAATGGATCCCAGGAAGGTTGGTCCGATGCATTCTGCGTGGCGGTGCCTGGCTTGTGCTTCTTGTCCGGCTTTTTTGGCGCGGGCGTGTCGGTTGGCTTGGATGATGATTCTGGCGCCGGTTCCTGAGCACGGAGCGGCGGTCCCGAAAGAAGCAGGATGATTCCCGCGGCGGCCAGCATCCAATGAACTAGCGTTCTTCGTGGCATCGTTTCCACGACTCCTGCGTCTCTCCGCTATCGGATTCGCTCTAGTATGATGGAAGTTGCATCGAAATCGGAACTCTGACCCCGTCGTCTGGCTACTGCTCTATGGAACCTCGCGAAAAAGCCGCTGCGCTGCCGGAAAGCGCCGGGGTGTATCTGTTCAAGGACGCCGCAGGCGCGGTCCTGTACGTCGGCAAGGCAGGCTCGCTGCGCAGCCGGGTGCGCTCGTATTTTCTCGAGTCGCGGTGGATGGATGCCAAGACAGGGTCGCTGGTTCGCGAGATTGCCGACCTGGAAACCATCGTGGTCGACAACGAGCGTGAGGCGCTGGCGCTCGAAAACAACCTCATCAAGCGCTATCACCCTAAATTCAATGTTTTGCTGCGCGATGACAAGACCTACCCCTACATCAAGTTCACCGCGGCGGAAAAATATCCCCGCGTGTATTTCACCCGCCGCATCAAGAAGGACGGCTCCCTCTATTTTGGGCCTTATTTCCCGGCGAGCCTGGCGCGTCGCATTCTGCACTTCATTCACAAGCGTTTCATGGTGCCCAGTTGCACGGTGGATTTGACGCGCGATCATCCGCGTCCTTGCTTGCAGTATTACATCAAGCGTTGCCAGGGGCCGTGCGTCAACGGACTCACCACCGACGAGCGGTACACCGAAGCCGCGCGCGATGCGCGTCTTTTCCTCGAGGGCCGCCGCCATGATTTGATGAAGAGCCTCGAAGAACGCATGGCTGCCGCCGCCGAGCAGGAGCTTTTCGAGCAGGCCGCCGCATATCGCGATTTGCTGCGCACGCTGGAAGACATCGAGGAGCGCCAGCGCATCGCCGCCGCGCAGGGCGACGATACCGACGTCTTTGCATACTACGCAGAGCCGCCGCTGGTCTCCGCCAACCTGTTTCACTTGCGTGGCGGACGTGTGGTGGATCGCCGCGAATTTTACTGGGAAGACCTCGAAGAATTCGATCCGCATGAATTTGTGCCGTCGCTGTTGAAACAATTTTATTTGGAAGCGGAATACCTGCCTAAAGCGATTCATGTGCCGATAGATTTCGAGGATCGCGCGCTATTGGAAGAGACGCTGACCGAGCGCGCCGGCCACAAAGTCGAAATCTTTACGCCGCAGCGCGGCAGCAAGCGCGCCTTCCTGGACCTGGTGGAAAACAATGCGAAGCACTCTTTCGAGCAGCGCTTTCGCGTGCTGAAGCCGAGCTCAAAGGCCATCGGTGAAGCGGTGCAGAACGCCCTGAATTTACTGGAGGCGCCGCGCCGCATCGAAAGCTTCGACATCTCGCATATTCAAGGCACGGACACCGTGGCTTCGATGGTCGTGTGGGAAGACGGCCGCATGAAGAAATCGGACTATCGCAAATTTATTATTCGCGGTGATGGAGGAAATGGCGCAGCGGGTGGCGCTCTCCCGGTGCTCGGGCAAAACGACGACTTCGCTAGCATGAGCGAAGCGGTGACTCGCCGCTATCGCCGCGTCCTGGAAGAGAAGCGGCCCATGCCCAGCTTGATTTTGATCGACGGCGGCATCGGGCAGTTGCACGCCGCGGCACAAGCCCTGGAATCGCTGCAAATCATCAATCAGCCGATGGCCAGCATCGCGAAGAAAGAAGAGATTTTGTATATCTTCGGCCAGGAAAATGAACCGTGCATCCTGGACCGCCACTCGCCCGTGCTGCATCTGATCCAGCAGATTCGGGACGAGACGCATCGCTTCGCCGTGAGTTTTCATCGCCAGCGCCGCGGCAAGCGGCAGACGAAGACCACGTTAAGTGATATTCCCGGCGTCGGGCCGCGCACGATCCAAAAGCTGCTCCGCGAATTCGGCAGCATCGCGAACTTGCGGCGCACGGGCAAAGAAAAGTTGAGCCGCGTCGTTTCAGGCAAAGTGGCGGAGGCGATTCTGGCGCATCTGGAAGCGGAGTCTGCCGCGGGTAACCTGAAATAGGGGGCGATAGCGGTTAGCTCGTATTGCGCGGTGCGCACCGCTGTGCTACGTTTTCTGCGGAGGTTTGCCATGGCGGACAATGTAGGATCCAAGGTGACTTATTTCCTCGTGGGCCTCGGTGTTGGCGCGCTGGTCGGCATTTTGTTTGCGCCTAAGTCCGGCGAAGAGACGCGCGACCTGCTCTCGAAGAAAGCCGATGAAGGGCGTGACTTTGCGCAGCGCAAGGCGCGGGAGCTCCGCGAACGCGCGGACGAGCTGATCGAGCGCAGCAAGGACGTGGCGGTACGCAAGAAGGACTCGATTGCGGCGGCTGTGGACGCAGGACGCGAAGCGTATCTGCGCGAATCCAAGTCTTAAGTCTTTTGGCGGCGCGCCCTGGATTTCGCGCCGCAGCCTATGTTGGTGATTGGCAGCCGCAAGTAAGCCCATGCGTGAGGGCTTGAGGTGCGTATGGAAACGTGGATCGCGGTTTTCGTTTGTGTTGCGGCTGCAGCGATTGTGTTGCAGGCGGCGATTCTGGTGGCCATGTTTTTGCAGATGCGGCGCAGCATGGATCGCATGGAGCGCTTTACATCGGACCTCGAGTCGCGGCTTAGCCCGATTCTAACCCGCGTACAAATCCTGCTGGAAGATACACAGCCGAAAATTTCCGAAATGGTTGCCGATGCCGCGCACGTGGTGTACCTGGCGCGCGCGCAGGCCCAAAAGGTCGACCGCGTTTTCACGGAGGCTTCAGATCGGCTGCGCGGCCAGCTGGTGCGCGCGGATCGTATTCTCACGGGCGCGCTCGAAGCCGTCGAGGACGCGGGGACGAAGTTCACGCACAACGTTTGGCGCCCGGTGCAGAAAGTGTCGGCCCTGGTACAGGGTATCAAGGTGGGAATCGATTTGCTTCGCGCGCGGCGCGGAAGACGGCGGCCCGAAGAACCGCTGGAGCAGGAAGAAGAGCTGTTTATTTAACCGATTTTGGAGAGCGAGATTTTCTGGGCAGGCGCACGAGGCGCCTGCTTTTTTTTATTGAATCTAGCGAATCCAGCCCCCGCCGAGGACGCGCTCACCGTCATAGAAAACAGCTCCCTGCCCGGAGGTGATGGCGCGTTGCGGAGCGTCAAAAATAATCCGCGCGTGCGTGGCGTCCAGCGGCGTGACCGTGGCTTCGGCTGGAACGTGCTTGTGGCGGATCTTCACCGTTGCGCGCACTGGTTCACTGGAAACCTGGTGCGCGATCCAGTTGACGTCTTGCACATCGCACGTCGTGGTGCGCAGCGACTCATCATCTCCCACCACCACGCGATTGTTCTCGCGGTCAATGGCCACTACGTAGAGCGGCTTGCCCGCTGCAAATCCCAAGCCCTTGCGCTGCCCAATGGTGAAGTTGTGTACCCCACTGTGACGCCCGACAACGACGCCGTCTTCGGAAACAATCTCGCCCTCGTTGTTTGACAAAGCCGCGCCGCGCTCCCGCGAATACGCCTCGATGAACTGAACATAGTTCCCGTTAGGAACGAAGCACAGCTCCATGCTTTCGGGCTTGTCCGCCACGGGCAGGTTCGCCAGCCGCGCGGCCGCGCGCACTTCATCTTTGCTCAATTCGCCCAGAGGAAATTCGCTGCGTGCAAGCTGCTCCTGCGTCAGTCCCCAGAGAAAGTAAGACTGATCCTTGCTGTCGTCGCGAGCGCGCCACAATTCCCAGCGCCCGGTCCGCTCATTCCGGCGGATGCGCGCGTAGTGGCCGGTGGCCAGCCGCTCTGCGCCGATCTGGCGCGCCATGCGCAGCAGCGGCTCGAACTTCACATCCGTGTTGCAGTTGGTGCACGCGATGGGCGTGCGCCCGGCGAGATACTGATCGACGAAGGGGCGCACCACGCGCGCTTCAAATTGCTGCTCGAAGTTCACCACGTAGTGCGGAAAATTCAGGTGCTGCGCCACGCGCTTGGCATCGTAGACGTCGTCGAGCGAGCAGCAGCGATGCTGCGCCGGCCCGTCGCCTTGCAACTCGGGCAGGCGCCGCTGGTTCCAGAGCTGCATGGTCAGCCCGATGATGGGATGCCCTTGCTGTTGCAGCAGGGCCGCGACGGTCGAGGAGTCGACACCGCCGCTCATGGCCACCGCAATCAAGCCGCTCTGAATCGCGTCGCTCGCCGGCAAAGTGTCGAATTGGGTTGCGCTGCTCATACTCTATTCATTTTACGGGAAAACCAGTGTTTGTCGCGCAGCAACTACTTGGCTGGCTCCTCCATCGGCTTGCGCGCCCGTCCACGGAGGCAACCGCCGGCTTACGACCGCGTTGCGGCTTCCTTGCGGTAGCTGGGTGAGAGTTCACGGAGTTGTTCGACAGCGGCCGGCACAATTTGCAATGCGAAATCGATTTCGCCAGGCGTAGTATGGCGGCCGAGGCTGAAGCGCAAACTGGACCGCGCCTCATCGGGCGACAGACCGATGGCGGTAAGCACGTGCGAGGGTTCGACGGCCCCCGACGAGCAAGCCGCTCCTGTCGAGCAGGCCAGCCCTTTAAGATCGAGCGCAATGACCAGAGCTTCGCCTTCGATCCCGGGGAACATGATGTTGGTGGTGTTGGGTGTGCGTGGGGCGCGCGTGCCGTTGGCGCGTGAATGCGGCACGCGCGAGAGCAGCCCTTGCTCCAGCCGGTCGCGCAAGGCAGAAACACGCGCCGCATCCTCGGCCAGCGACTTCCGGGCAAGCTCCGCAGCTCTGCCCATGCCGACAATGCCAGCTACGTTTTCCGTGCCAGGGCGAAATCCTCGCTGGTGGTGCCCGCCGTAGAGAAGCTGCTGCAAGCGCGTGCCACCGCGGATGTACAGCGCTCCGATCCCCTTCGGCGCATAAAACTTGTGCCCGGAGAGCGACAGCAAATCCAGGCGCAGCGCGTTCACGTCGATCGGGAGCTTCCCTGCGGATTGCACCGCGTCGGTATGAAAGTACACGTCGGCGTCAGCGGCGATGCGACCGATTTCCTCAAGTGGTTGCACCACGCCTAGCTCGTTGTTGGCGTGCATCACGGTAATCAGCGCGGTTTCCTTGCGGAGCGCGTGGCGCAACGCCTCTGGCGAAATGACTCCTTGCCCGTCGACGGGCAAGTAGGTGACCGGTACACCCTGCTCCTCAAGCGCCTGGCACGTGTTGAGCACAGCTTCGTGCTCGATGCTGGTGCTGATGACGTGTTTGGGGTGAGCGATGGAAAAGCGCTTACCGAGATCACCGACGGGGTTTGGACTTCGACTCGCAGGCCAGCTTACCAGCGGGAGAATCACGCCAAAGATCGCATGGTTGTCCGCTTCCGTGCCGCCGCTGGTGAAGACGATTTCTTGTGCACGCGCGCCAATCAGCGCCGCGACTTGTTCGCGCGCAGTTTCAACGGCAGCGCGCGCCTTCTGCCCAAAGGTGTGAATCGAAGCGGCATTGCCGTATTCCCCCGACAAAAACGGCAGCATAGCGTCGAGCGCTTCCGGCTCGACAGCCGTGGTGGCATTGTGATCCAGATAGACGCGATTCATGGGCGTGCTATCAGGATAGACTCGAGCTCTCGCAACGGCAAGCCGGCCATTCTCGCCGCCACGCGTCGTGAGCGGTAGCACAACTAGAGATGGAGCTAGTTAGCCGCTGGGAGGCTTGCAGGGAAGTGAGTGCTGGAGGTGCGAGCAAACGGGATTAGCGGGCGAGGGTTAAGAGCACGCTGTTCAGCTCCATCAGGTCGGCGTCGACGCGATAGAAACCGGGGCGCCATTTCGTATCCGCTTCTTCGGCATCCACTTTCAGCACGGCAAAGTCGCGCTCTTGCCGGTGGCCGGTAGCAAAATTAGGGAATTCGTCCCCAAGATAGGTGATAGCGCTCGGCGCCGCCAGGTGCTGGCAATCTTCCCGGTTCAGGATCGCGCGCAGCATGCCCTGGTTCTGAGTGTGGGGCTGGCAAAAGTAGAGGCTCGCCATACTCGGTCATCATCGGCAAAACGCAGTGAAACTTGAATGGTACCGTAGTCCCCATTTAGTAAGGCCAGTGAACTAGAAGGACACAAGACGCCGACCCGAAAAAGGGCAGTTTTCAGTCGATGCCAGATCGGCCGGGCATGGGCGAGCCCAGAATATTGGTATCTATCTTATTATCTGTTACTTACAGCCGCAGTCGCGTGTAACAACCGCACCAGCCCCGCATCTTACTGAAGGAGTCCCCAGGGCTCCTGCGGATATCGTTGCCGGAGTTTTCGCGAGGACAAAAAGAAAGGAAGAGAAAAAATGAAAGGGTCGAGGAATCTAGTCACTTTGGTAGGAGCGTCGCTGCTGCTGGCCGCCAGCGCCTTTGCTGCGGGCACGGGTAAAGGCACGCTGCACCTGTACGAGAGTGTGGACGTGCAAGGCAAGCAGTTGCCTCCGGGCGACTACAAGGTCGAATGGAATGGCGAAGGTCCCAACGTCGAACTGAGCATCACCAGCGGCAAGCAAACCGTAGCTGCGGTGCCGGCGCAGGTGGTGAGCGTCGGCGAAAAGAATCGTACCGATGGTTACGGTGCGAAGAAGTCGGATGACGGAAAAAACGCACTGACCGAGATCTTTTTCCACGGGAAGGATTTTGAACTCCGCTTGGGAGATCAGACCAACGCCGAAACTTCCCATTCGGGGACCAGCGGAAGCAATCAGTAAGAGCTTGCAACCAGGAGACTTGCTCTTAACCGCGAGAAAGGGCCGCGCACGCGGCCCCTTCTGTTTCTGGACGGTTTTGAACGCGCCGGACGTCGTTCTGCGGCATATTTACAAAACTCGATATCAAACCGGATTGAACTCGCCGCGCCGAATCATCTCTTCGCTCAGCTGGCGCGCTTCGGTGAGCCTGGCTGCTTGAGTGGCAGCTTGCTCTGAATCGCCGGACTGCTTGGCGTTTTCCTGTAACAGGCGCTCCAGCTCTTGGTCAAAAAGCCCGGTTATCAGTTCGGGTGTGTGACGAATTGCCTGCCCGCTATCGTCAAGGACCTCAACCTTGTCCGCATGCTTCACGCGCTGCGCAATCATCAGCCGGTAGATGCGGTCGGTGGCCAGGTCTTCCATGTAACCGTCCAGCAGGCTCGCGCCGCGGCCGTTCAATACGCCGTTGCGGTAGCGAATCACAGTGCGAATAGCTGCGCGCGTACCGGCCAGGGTGCGCTTGCCGACACCCGTAGGCAGGGGACGCAGGTCGGGATGCGGCTCGGCGTTCTTCGGACGACCATTGAGCTGATTCGGAGCAGGGAACTGCGCGACCGCGATTTCGTTCTGGTCCGGATGGCCGGTCCACGCGCCGTCCATCAAGCAGGACGCTTCGTTCTTTTTGTCCTCGGCAAGAATCGCAAGCGCGCGCGCGTTCAGCTCCGGATTGTCGCGGCTCGGATAAAGCGCGGTCATGCCCCCGATGGCCAGCATGCCGTGCTTGTGGCAAATCTCCGGCATCAGCGTGCGCAAATTCTGGAAAAACGCGACGTTGTGCGGAATCGTGTTGCGGTCCGGCAAAACCCATGCCGGGTCTTCAAGGTTGAAATGAATCAGGCTGGCCATGTAGTCCCAGCGGCCGAGGTTCAATCCCAGTATGTGTCCGCGCAGATTCCAGGCGAATTCTTCCATCTGAAAGGCCAGCGGATGCGCTTCCACCAGCGCCATGCACTTGATGGCATCGGCAGGAACGCCCTTGGCGCGCGCAATCATCTGGAAGAGATCGCGCCACCACAGCGCTTCATCCGCGGATTCCGACTTGGGGATGTAGAAGCAAAGCGGATGCTTCAGCGCGCCGAAATCTACGTGATAGGCAATCATCGAAACGTCGAACAGCGAAGCCGGAAGCACTTCGCCCGGAAGAACGCCGGCTTGATGCAAGTGCAGGCCGCGCGGCCGCGTGAAGAGGACCGTCTTGCTCGGCTGAATACTCACCGCGCGATTCCGCTTCTTGTCGAAATAATTGAGCCGGCCGGCGAGCGCTTCCAGAACGTTGTGGACGCCGGCAGTGAGATGCTCCCAGGTGTTGGCGTTGGAATCTTCCAGGTCCAGCATCACCCCCGGCGCGCCGGAGTTGAGCATTTTCACGACGAGTTCGGCATCGTCTGCCGGGCCGGTCATCTGGTTGCGCTGGTCGGAGCACCATTCGGGCAGCTCGATTTCCCACGCCCGTGTGGTCGCGACGGATGGCGGCAGAAAGTCAGGTAGCTTGCCTGCATGCGCTTGCTGCAGCGCCGCTTCGCGGCGAACGATCAGCGCGCGCTGGCGCAGCGTGAGCGCGGCGTGCAGCGGCGCCAGGAACTCCAGAAAGCCGGCCGGCAGGTCGCGGGCGGCATCGAAGCCGGCTGGGGCCGAATTTACGGGCATCAGCCGGTCGGATAGTGCGCTAGGTGTAATGGAGAGTTCCGCTTTGGTGCTGGTGGTGGCCATATTAGTTCATCCTCGCGGCCGCTCGTTGTGAGCGCGTAGTCGCGGTCGCCTCCAGGCGAAGGAGTGGTTGGCAGGTCCAAAGTCAAATCGCCCCATGCCGGTAGCTCGATGATAACAGCCTATATCCACGGCAAGCACGAAAACCCCGCCTGCGAAACAAGACTGCTTGCGGCGTTACCGACGCGCGTGCCGTGCCGGTTGAAAATAACCAGGGCCACTGCCCGCGGCGGGGCCCTGGCTGGTTCAGAACGGGCGAAGGCCGCCCGCAATCAGCGATTGCTGTTGACCACCAGATTGTTTTTCACCTCAAAGACGTTTGGCACGCCGTTGGCGCGCAAGCCGGCCAGATTCTTGTCCGCCTCGCTATCGACCACGCCCTCGAGACTCACATGCCCATTTTTCACGATGATGTGAATCGAAGGCATGGAAGACCAACCGTATTTGGATAGGACCGTGTCTCCGTAGATGGCGCGATAGAGCGCGTGGCGCAACTGGTCATCCATCGAGGATGGAGGCAGCACTTCGATGTTGTTGGTCACGCCGGAAACGCCCTCGATGCTTTTAACCGCGCCTTCGGCGTCAGACTTGAGCGTGGGACGGATCACCTGGCCCTCGAGGGTGACGTGATCGCCATCCACTTTGAACACCAGGTTGTCAAAAACGGAGTAGTAGGGAAGCAGAAGAAGCTGATGGCGAACTTCGCGCACCAGATTTTGATTCGATTTGGCTTCGCGCTGGGCCGTCACGGATGGCGGCATGCTTGCTGTCGTCCTAAGAGGGATGGTAAGTGAAATGGCGGCCAGGGCGATACCGAACGGGGTTCGGTTCTTCAGCATGGAATGACTCCTTGTGCGAATTCCTGATATCACGGTCATTTAGATTCAGGACCCTGGGGGGAAGGCTGCAACCCGAATGCCTTGCAGCGGGTGCTAGCATACTCACAACGGGTCATTCGACTCAACTCTGCAAATGGATTGGCGGGTGAGGGCATCGTGCTGGTGATTGCGCATCGTGGGGCCTCGGGACACGCGCCGGAGAATACGCTGGCGGCGTTTCGCAAAGCTGTTTCCCTGGGCGCGGCGTTCATCGAAACAGACCTGCAGCTTTCGCGCGACGCGCATTTCGTGGCCATCCACGACGCGACGGTGGACAGGACTACCGGCGGGCACGGCGCCGTGCACGACCTCACGCTCGCGGAATTGCACCGCCTCGACGCCGGCTCCTGGTTCGGCAGCGAGTTTGCCGGCGAGCGCATTCCCACTCTGGAAGAAATTCTCGACTTTTCAAAGAAGCACGATGTCGTGTTCTATCTGGAACTGAAACCCAGCGGCTCGTCGTGGGGCGGCGAGCACGCCCTGATCGGTGCGCTGCGCGAATCGGGAGAAATTCCGCGCGCAGTGGTCATTTCGTTCGACGTCGCCATCCTTGAGTCGCTGCGCAAGATTGAGCCCACGCTGATGACCGGCCTCTTGTACGAAGGGCAAATCGAGAAGCCGGTCGAGCGCGCGGTGGAGATCGGGGCGCGCCAGTTGGCCGTGCGCGGCGACCTGGTGACGCCTGCCTTGCTGGCCGAGGCGCGAAAGAAGGACTTGCAGGTGGTCTGCTGGACGGTGAACCATCCTGCGCACATGCGCTTGCTGATCGAAGCCGGTGTCGATGGCATCATGAGCGACTATCCGGACCGCTTGGTGGCGCAGAAGAAAGAGAAAAACTCGGATTAAACCGAGAAAACGGAATCAGCTGCGCGGGCCGCTGCCTAGCTGCTGCAAGAGAGCAGCGAAGTTGGCCACGGAAAGTTGCTCCGCGCGCGCGTCGGCGCGCAATTTCAGATTCGCCAGAGCCGCACGAAGCAGTTCGGGCTTCACGCGCGACTTCAGATTGTTCACCAGCGTCTTGCGCTTCTGCGAGAAACACAATTTCACAAACTCCAGGAACGACGCTTCGTCAATCTGTGGAAGTTTCGCGCGCTCGCCTGGCAAGCGCAGAGTAACCAGCGCAGAGCCCACTTCCGGCGGCGGCCGAAACGCACCGCGCGGAATTTCCAGAACGAGTTCAGGACGTGAAAAATACTGCGTCAGCACGGATAAATAGCCGTAATCGCGCGTTCCCGGCTGGGCCGCCAGCCGCAGCGCCACCTCGTGCTGGACCACAACATGGATTTCCTCGATGAGGTCGGCGCTGGCAAAGAGGTGATGCAAAATCGGCGAAGTGATGTAGTACGGCAAATTGCCGTAAATGCGCACACGCTTCCCCGCAGCGATCTTGCCGATATTCGATTCCAGAATGTCCGCGGAAACAATCTCCACATTAGGGAAGCGTTGGGCGAGCCGCTTCAGCGTCGCCGCAAGCTGAGCATCAAGTTCGATGGCATGGACCGGCGCGTCCGTGGAAGCGAGTAGCTCTGTCATTTCGCCGTGCCCGGCGCCAATCTCAATCCAGCAAAACTCCGCCCTATTCCCGCCTGGCAACGGCGCGATGGATTGCGCCGAAACGCGAATCGCGCGCGCGATCTCGTCGCGCCATCCCTCATCAGCAAGGAAATGCTGGCCTAAGCGTTGACGAGCCATTCTCCTCTGCGACCTCTGCGCTCTCTGTGGTAAAAATCTTTTCCGCGCATTCCGCGGAGGCACATTATACGTGCAAGCCCGCTTGACGACAGTGATAGCGTCGGATAGCGTTAAACCTTCTCAATTTTCTTGGGAGCACAGTGCGAATCCTATTCGTGGCATCGGAAGGCCTGCCCTTCTCCAAGACCGGCGGCCTCGCGGACGTGGTCGAGGCCTTGCCAAAAGCCTTGGTCGGCCTCGGGCACGAAGTCGCGGTAGTGCTGCCCCGCTATCGCGGAACGAAGATTGACTCCGTGATCGTGCCCAGCGTCACGATTCCGATGGGCGGAACGCGCCTTCGTTTTCCATCCGTCGCCGATGGTTCCGTGATCGGCGGAGTACGTTATTTTTTCGTGGACGACCCCGCATATTTTGATCGCGATAGCCTCTACGGCGGCCCCGGCGGCGATTATCCAGACAACGCCGAGCGCTACAGCGAGTTTTGCCGCACGGCCATCGAAATCGCCAAGCATGTCTGGCGCCCCGACGTGATTCACTGCCACGATTGGCAGTCCGCTCTCGTGCCCGTGTTGCTGCGAACCTCCTACGGCGACGATCCGTTGGTCCGAGACATCCCGGTAGTCTTCACCATCCACAACATGGGCTATCACGGCCTGTTCGGCAGAGACGCGCTCGACCGCGCCGGCATTCCCGTAGGCGTGTTCCATCCCGGCGGCATCGAGTTCTTCGGTAGCGTGAATTTTCTGAAAGGCGGATTGGTATTCTCGGATTACCTCACAACCGTCAGCCGCAAATACGCACAGGAAATTCAGACACGAGAATACGGCTACGGGCTCGACGGCGTCGTGCGCGGCCGCGCCGACCGGCTGGTCGGCATCCTGAACGGCGTGGACTACACGCTCTGGAGCCCGGAAAGAGACAAATTTATCGCCGCAAAATATTCCGCCAAAGACTTCAGCGGCAAGCAAATTTGTAAGCAAGCGCTGCTGGATCTCTTCGAGCTCCCTGCCGAACATTTGGCGAAGCCGGTCATCGGCATCGTCTCGCGTTTCGCCGACCAAAAAGGCTTCGACCTCATCGCTGAAAGAGCACACGAATTGATGCACGAAGACTTGCTGCTGGTGGTGCTGGGCACCGGTGACCGCAAATATGAAGAGCTTTTCCGCGCGCTGGCCGCGGCGTATCCCGGACGCGTCGGCGTAAAAATCGCCTACGACAACGCCATCGCGCACCAAATCGAAGCCGGCGCCGACATGTTCCTGATGCCCTCGCGCTACGAGCCCTGCGGCTTGAACCAGATCTATAGTTTGAAGTATGGTACGGTGCCGATTGTAAGGGCCACCGGCGGCCTTGATGATACGATTGAAGCGTTCGACATCGAGCACGGCACCGGAACCGGTTTCAAGTTTGTGGAGTATATCGGCGCCGCGATGATGCGTAGTGTGCGTCTGGCGCTGCATCTGTTCATGGACGAGCGCATTTGGCGGCGCATTCAACTGAACTGCATGGCGAAAGATTTTTCTTGGAAGGGGTCCGCGATGGAATACGCCAACGTTTACGCCGCGGCGCGCACGGCGCGGGGCTTGCCGGCCGTACCCGAGCCGGCTCCGGCTCCTGCGGCGAGAAACCAAAAGCCTGTTGCAACATCTAATTAAACTGGTAGAGGAGACAAAAAGGCGCTTGCTCCGGTAAGCCCTTGAGGACAAAGAACATGGCCGACAATAGCATCCTGGCAGTAAACGATGGAAATTTTGAAGCGGAAGTTTTGACGGCGAGCAACGCGCAACCGGTCATGGTCGATTTTTGGGCGGAATGGTGCCGCCCGTGTCACATGCTCGCCCCCACAGTCGCGGAAATTGCCCACGACTACGCCGGCAAGCTTAAGGTGACCAAGCTCAACGTCGATGAGGCGATGAACTCCGCGGGCCGCTACAACATTCGCGGCATTCCCACGCTGCTCGTTTTCAAAAATGGGCAGGTGGTCGAGCAAATCGTCGGCGCGGTACCGAAAGAGCAGATCACCAAGGCGCTCGAGCGCCACTTTGCACCGACCACACCGACCGCTTAATCTGCGTTCCTGCGCAGGTGACGATTAGCGGCAAGGTGGAATTTTCAAGGGGCGTGTCTTCATTGCCACGCCCTTTCTTTTGACTGCCTGGCCGAGGTTCTGAGAATTCCGCGCGAAGACCTTTTCTGGTATAAACCGCAAATGGTCTTTCCTTCAGAAAAAGTCGTTCGCTGCCGTTGGGCCGGCAAAGAGTGGAACATTCCCTATCACGATGAAGAGTGGGGCGTGCCGCTGCACGACGACCGAAAATGGTTCGAGCTGCTTATCCTGGAGGGCGCGCAGGCGGGGTTGAGCTGGGACACCGTGCTGCGCAAGCGCGAGCGCTATCGCGAAGTGCTCGACGGGTTCGATCCCGAGAAGGTCGCGCGCTACGATGCGAAGAAAGTGCGACAGTTGCTCTCCGATCCCGGCATCATCCGCAATAAACTGAAAATCGCAGCCACCATCAGCAACGCGCATGCCTTCCTGAAAGTGCAGCAAGAATTCGGCAGCTTCGACGCCTACGTCTGGCGCTTCGTGAACGGCAGACCGAAGCAAAACGCCTGGAAACGCAAAGTCCCCGCGCGAACGAAGGAATCTGACGCGCTAAGTAAAGATTTGGCGAAACGCGGCTTCCGCTTCGTCGGCTCCACAATTTGCTACGCGCTGATGCAAGCCACCGGCATGGTCAACGACCACGCCGTGACCTGCTATCGTTACCAGGAACTCGGCGGTGGAGCGTGAGCGGCGAAGTTGGTCTTTACCTTGTGTTCCGCAACACCCGCGAACTGCTGTACATGACGCCTTTGGAACACAACCAGTACAGGCTAGAGGTGACTTCCATTTGTGGGCTCCTAAGATACGGCGACACGATCGAAGCGTACCCTCCCTCGGAAGACGGTTCTATTCGATATCGGCGGATGGTAAAACGCTCGGGGCTAAAAACTCACAGTTTTATACTGTCCCGAGATCTAGTTGAGAGCACGGAGATGGCGGAACTTGTTGGACGTATCCACTCGCAAGGAGGGCAGTGCGAAAGCATTGCCGGAGGACTATTCATCGCGCACATTCCCAGAGAGTTGAATATCGACGTCCGCCAGGAGCTCAACCAGCTTAAGCGTCGAACCAAGCGATAGCAGAGCCTTGCTTGCACCAGAGGCGAGCACAGCGTACGATGCTATTTCCGTTGTTTTTCGCGCAATTCCCACCTGAACATTTTTCCTCGCGGAACCGCTGAGGGAAGAGTGCGGGTGACACATCCGGCAACGTGTGCGAGTGAGGGCTCTGCATGAAATCAGTCGTGGTGGTCGGCGCGCAGTGGGGTGACGAAGGCAAAGGCAAGGTCGTCGACTATCTTGCCGGCGCTTTCGACTACATCGCGCGCGTCGCCGGCGGACACAACGCCGGGCACACCGTCATCATCGGCAAGGATCGCTTCGTCCTGCAGCTCATCCCCTGCGGAATCTTGCGCCCCAAGCAGCAAGCGGTCATTGGCACCGGCGTGGTGGTCGATCCCGCGGCCCTCGTCGACGAGATCGAAACGCTCTCAAAAGCCGGCGTAGACGTGAACGGCCGTCTGCACCTCAGCAATCGCGCGCACCTGATTTTTCCGTATCATCGCGAGTTGGACCGCGCCGCCGAAACTGCCCGCGGCGCAAACAAAATCGGCACCACTTCGCGCGGCATCGGCCCCGCCTACGAAGACAAGATGGCGCGCCGCGGCCTCCGCGTTTGCGATCTGCTCGATCCCGCGCTTTTCCGCGAGAAAGCCGTGCGCGTGGTCGCCGAAAAAAATCGCCTGGCCAAAGGGGCCTATGGCGCGGACATCGATTTCTCCCACGAAGTGGAAGCGACCTTGCAGCTCGGCGAAAAGATTCGCGCTTACATCTGCGACACTGCCGAGCTCGTGAACCGCGCGCTCGACGAAGGCAAATCCGTGCTCTTCGAGGGCGCGCAAGGCACGATGCTGGACATCGATCATGGCACGTATCCGTACGTTACTTCCTCGAGCGCCATCTCCGGCGGCGCCACCACCGGCGTCGGCGTGCCGCCGACAAAAATCAAGAACGTCCTCGGCGTTTCCAAGGCTTACACCACGCGCGTCGGTTCCGGGCCATTTCCCACCGAGATGCCCGACCTCGAAGCGCGCGAAGTCCGCGAACGCGGCAAGGAGTTTGGCGCGGTCACCGGACGCCCGCGGCGCTGCGGCTGGCTCGATCTCGAGGTGTTGCGCTACGCCAAAATGATCAGTGGTATCGATTCCCTGGTGGTCACCAAGCTGGACGTTTTCGACACGCAACGCGAAATTCAAGTCTGCGTCGGCTACAAATATAAAGGGTCGCCGCTCCGTGAAATGCCTGCGCTCGCTGAAGAATACGAGCGCGTCACGCCGGAGTATAAAACGCTGCCGGGCTGGTGCCAATCCACCTACGGCGTGAAGGACCACGTGAAATTGCCCAAAGCCGCGGTGGATTACCTGCGCTTCATCGGCGATTTCCTGCAAGTGGAAATCGGCATGATTTCCACCGGCCCTGAACGCGACGCCACCATCGTGCCGCAAGGCACACAGCTTGCGCGCTGGCTAGAAAGGTAAGAGCCGTTGTAGGGGCGCAATATATTGCGCCCATGTCCGCACGATTTTTGAGTTAGAGACAAGTCTCCTGCCCATCCACAATGCTCACCTACGAGCAAGCTCGCCGTACCGTCATCGAACAAGTCGAGAAGGCAAAAGGTCCGCGCGAAACCGCAGCCATTACCCTTTGGGACGCGCTCGGCTTCGTGCTCGCGGAAGAAGTAAAAACCGATCGCGAGTATCCGCCGTTCCATCGCTCCACGCGCGACGGTTATGCCGTGCGCTCAGCGGAAGTTTCGGCCGGTGCCACAGTACGATGCGTCGCGGAAATCAAGGCAGGCGATTCCGTCACGCAGCCGCTGGCTCCAGGCACTTGCGTCCAGATCATGACCGGCGCGGCCGTGCCGGACGGCTCCGACGCGGTGGTCATGATCGAACACACGAACCGGGACGGCGATTCGGTGCGATTCGAGCGCGCCGCGCAACCAGGACAAAACATCGTGCCGCGCGGCAGTGAAGCCAAGCGCGGCGAGACGATTCTGTCATCGGGCATGCGCCTCGGCTACGCGGAGCTCGCGCTGGCCGCGCAAGTCGGCGCAACGCAACTGCGCTGCGCCAGCAAGCCACGCGTCGCCATTCTCTCCACCGGCGATGAAGTGATTGCAATCGATCAGCAGCCCGGCGCGTTTCAAATTCGCAACAGCAATAGCGTTTCAATTGCCGCGCAAGTGCGCGTCGCGGGCGGTGAGCCCGTTCTGCTGGGCAACGCCGCCGATCGCATCGACGATCTTCGCGAGAAAATCTCGCGCGGCTTGCGGCAAGATGTGCTCGTTCTCTCCGGCGGAGTCTCGATGGGGAAGTACGACCTCGTTGAAACCGTGCTCAAGGACCTAGGCGCGCAATTCTATTTCGACGCCGTAGCCATCCGCCCCGGAAGGCCGGCCGTATTCGGAAAATGTGGAGACACTTTTGTCTTCGGACTTCCCGGCAATCCGGTCTCCACCATGGTAACGTTCGAGTTGTTTGTAGTGCCCGCGATCGACCTGCTCAACGGCGCACCCGCGCGCGATTTGCCGCTCGTCGAAGCGCGGCTGGGTGCGCCGCTAAACGAAAAGCAAGGCCTGGCACACTTTCTCCCCGCCCGAGTCGAATGGCGCGGTCCAACGCCGGAAGTAAAAGCTCTGCCCTGGCAAGGGTCGGGAGACGTGGCGGCATTGGCGCGCGCAAACTGCTACCTGGTTGTCGCCGCGGACCGCGGGCAAGTCAACGTTGGAGAAACGATGCCCATTCTGCTCCGCAAGGATGTAATTTGAGATCTCTTCTCTGTGCCCTCTGTGCTCTCCGCGAACTCTGTGTTAATTCTTGCTGTTTTTCCCGGTAAAGTGAGCCAGTGTCAAAACTCTCCCACTACGGCAAACGCGGCGAAGTGCAGATGGTCGACGTCTCCGCCAAGCAAGTGACCACGCGCACCGCCAAAGCCCGCGGCTTCGTAAAAATGAAGCCCCGCGTTGTCTCCGCCGTGCGCCGCCTCAAGAACCCCAAGGGGAATCCCCTGGAAGTCGCGCGCATTGCCGGAATCGCCGCCGCGAAACGCACTGCGGAGTGGATACCTCTTTGTCATCCTCTCCCTCTGACGCACATTGATGTGACTGCGCGCCTGTGTGAAAATGGCGTTGAACTTCACTCCACGGTAATCGCGACCGCGCAAACCGGCGTGGAAATGGAAGCTCTGGTGGCGGTGACTGCCGCGGCCCTCACGGTCTACGACATGTGCAAAGCCCTGGACAAAGGGATGGAGATCACCGACATCCACCTGGTTGAAAAAACCGGCGGAAAGAGCGGCGATTTCCATCGTAAAGAGCCGCCGCAGCGGCGCGCGCCGCGGAGCCGCAAGCAATGAGTCCTGCTTCCGGAAGGACCACGGTCAAGTTACTTCTGGTGGAAGACAATCCGCTGGTGCTGGAACTGGTGTTTCGCGGCATCGAGCACGTTTGCGACGTTATGGTCGCACACGATGGCGGCGACGCGCTGCTAAAGACCGTCGATGATCCTCCCGACGTGATTCTTTCCGACTATAAAATGCCCGGCCTCGATGGCCGGCAGCTTTTTGACAAGCTGCGCAGCCGCGAGAAGACCCGGCACATTCCGTTTTTGTTCATGGCCAGCCGCGCGGATATCGAAGAGCGCCTGCGCCCTTTGGTAGACGGTGTGGAAGAGTTCATCGCCAAGCCATTTCTGGTGAAAGACCTGGTACGCATCACGAAAAAAGTAGTAGATCGCCTGCACCTCGAAAAAATGCAGAAACACGCGGCGCGCCCCGGCATTATTCAGGGCCGGCTCGAAGAAATGAGCATGACCGATTTGCTGCAGTCGCTGGAGCTGGGCCAGAAATCCTGCCGCCTGGTGGTGCGCAAAGGCAGCGAACAGTGCGAGCTCTACTTCGCTTCGGGCCAGTGCCGCGACGCGAAAATGGGCAAAATCGAAGGCGATGACGCCGTCTACAAAGTGATTTTGTGGGGCGAAGGAGAATTTGAGATCGATTTCAACGCCGCCAATGAGTCGACGCGCACTACGACAACCAAGAACACCACTGGCTTGCTCATGGAAGCGATGCGCCTGATGGATGAAGCCAGCCGCGACGCTGTCGAGACGCAGTAGTCCCGCCTATGCGCGTCGTAGTCCTCACCATCAGTGATTCCGTGTCGCAAGGTAAACGCGAGGACCTTTCCGGCCCCGCGGTCGTCGCGTTTTGCCGCGGCTTGGGCTGGGAAATCGTGACTACCCTGCGCGTGTCGGACGATCTCGCCGCTATCCGCGAACAGTTGCGCGAACTCGCGGATTCGGGGCGCGTCGATTTAGTCCTCACCACCGGCGGCACAGGAATCGGCCCGCGCGACAATGCTCCGGAAGCCACGCAAGCCGTCGCGGATCGCGTGATTCCCGGAATCGCGGAAGAGATGCGCCGCAAAGGTTTGGAGAAGACGCCCACTGCGGTTCTATCGCGGGCCATAGCCGCCAGCCGCGGAAAAACGCTAATCGCAAATCTGCCGGGAAGTCCCAAAGGCGCTGCGGAATCGATCGAAGCCATAGCGCACCTGCTGCCTCACGCCGTGAGCGTTTTGCACGGTGCCCGCCACGACTAATTTGTGAATCTCAGAGTATGTCTTCGACAGCGATGAGGTCTTGCTCGTCCTGCGCAAGAAATTGGGGAACCGGAGCACGAGTCATCTTGTAGTGCAGCCGAATAATGGAGAGCCCGAGAAAGAACACGGTGTGATCCGTGCGTAGCACTCCTTCCGAGTCGACGTATACATGAAACAGTTCGCGCAGCGAGCGAACGTGCCGCACGATGAGGTGATCCGGCCCGCCGTCGATTATGCGATAGAAGCCGGTGCGTCCAAACGCCGAACCGGAAGACACCAGACCAAACGACCCATCGGGGTGAGCCACGGGGAGCAGATAGACATTCGCGCTGCCACGGCAGGGAAACGTAACTTTCACGCACGGCCCCGCTTCATCCGGCATTTGCGTCGCGGAGTACAACCCGGCGTAAATCACGCGACCGGATGATTTCAGCCGCCGCAGCCAGCCGGTGTTCACGATTCGGCCTGAAGCCGGCTCAACGAGCTGCACAACTTCGCTGGTCATTCCCTTGGCCACTTCCAGCGAAGAGATCGGAAAATTCAGAAAAAATCGTCCGACGAGCGAGACTTCGCTCCACACGTCGAGCTGATACTCCGCTGCATGCTCGTAAAAATGGCGGATACCCGGATGCACGGCATCGGGATTGAAGTTCGGCCCGCGAAGGGCATTGAAGTGCTCGAGGAGTCCAGCATGGGGCGGTGTGCGGATCTGCAGGCCCTCCACCTGCGCCACGCGCTCGTAAATGCCCGTGCCGATGCGCTCCCTGCCGCCCAGCGGACCCACAAGCCAGGGGGCATCGCTTTTGCGCACCAATCTGCCGGTAAGCCGCACCCACAGATGAATTCCGCCTTCGATGCAAAACGAAATGAATCCATGCGCAGCACCGGCCAGTCCGGAGGGAGACGCGGCGGAGTCCTCGCCAGCGGGCGAGATCGAATTTTGGAGCTGGGCCATTTCGCTCGATGCTTATTGTGGCATCGCAGGGCGTGCGTAGCGCGGCCCGCAGCGCGGTGTGTGTCGCCTGCATCAACTCGATCCAGCGAGGGGCTTAAGCGGGTGGCTTCAACGGGGAATGACGGGCAACTCCATGCGCGAGCGGTGATCGGAATCATGATAAATCCGCACGCGCGCCGGGCACATCGCGGACGAAGTTATTTCTGATTCGCCGCTTTGCAGATTGCGCGAAAAGTGCGGGAAGAACGCGCCGGAAATCTGAATGCGAATCTGATGGCTGGCTCGGAAGACGTTGCTGGTGAGCATGCGGTCGAGTGTGAGCTTGTAAATTTCGCCGGGCTTAAGCAATTCCGGTTGCAGCTTTTCATTGCGGTAGCTAGCGCGCAGCACGTCCAGGCCGGGACTCATGAGATTGAATGCGGTGCCGTCCGGCGCGACGTCGAGGAGCCGCACCCACAGGTCGATGTCTGGCACGTCGGCGGAAACATAGATTTCGGCGTGAATCGGCCCGGTGACTTCGGTGTCGGCCGGCAGAGGGTCGCTGTCGTATACGAGAACGTCTTTGCGTCCCGCAAGCGCGCGGTAGTCGTGCGCGCCATAGGCTGTGTAGGAATCGGTGAGGGGATGCGCGGGGTCGGAGACAAACTCGTTGTAGCTTCCGGGTCTATCCGGCGCCGTATGGTTTAGCCTGGCGAAGCGGGCGGAGTTCGATTCGCTCCGCAGATAATACGTTCGCGCAGTAGCGCGTGCGAGCGGCCAGGCGTCTTCATCGCGCCAGATGTTTTTCCCCATCACGAACAGGCGCACGGGCTTTTCGCGGTCAACGCCATTCTCGATGCCGCGCACGTAGTGATCCATCCAGCGAAGTATGAGTTCGTCGTAGTCGATCGCCGCACTCGCGCCGAACTCACGCTCGCCGGCGCGCGTTTTTTCCTGCCCCCCGTGCGTCCACGGACCGATAATCGTTCGCGTGCGCGGGTCTTTGTCGCCGCGGCGCTCCTTCAGAAGCCCATTGAAATTGGTCGTCGCACCATCAGGGCCGTAGGCTTCGTCGTACCAGCCGGAAAGATTCAACACCGCGGCGTGCACGCGCCCGTATTTGTTGCGCAGTTCCGCCCATTCCCACCAGGGATCGGCGGGCGGGTGCGCGAGCCATTCATAATAAAAAGGCGCGACGTCTTTGAGGTCAGGCAAGTCACGCAGGGGCAGAAACGTTTGCAGGCGCTCGTGCTCGTACTTCCAGCTTTCCTCGGCTTCTTCATAAGTTTTCGGGCCGGGCAGATTCTTGCGCCGGCGGATATCCGCCGCGATACTCGTCCAAATCCAATCGAGCCAGGAACCATCGAACACTCCACCGGAGTAGAAGAAATTGCGCGGCGTAGAAAACGTCATGGCCGGAACCATGGCTTTCAGGTGCGGCGGATTCTCCAATGCAGCGAGCCATTGCACCGCGCCGGGGTAGGAAAGACCAAACGTGCCAACGTTGCCGTCGCACCAGGGCTGGCGTGCGACCCACTCGATGGTGTCGTAGCCGTCGCGGCCTTCGTTTTGGTAAGGGACGAATTCACCATCCGAGGCGTAGCGGCCGCGGACATCCTGCACGGCGACGGCGTAGCCGCGCGCCGCCGCTTTGGCGAAGGTGGTGTATTCCTTCAGGGCGAAGTGCTTGCCGTACGGCGTTCGATACACAAGCGCGGGAAACTTACCTTCTGCGCTCGGAAGCAGAATGTCTGTGCGAAGTACCACACCATCCCGCATCGGCACGCTCACATCTGTTCTGTGCACTGCTTCCTTACTACTCTGGCGCGGCGAGTTGCGTGCATAAAATATCGGCGCGCTGACGAGAGCGACGAGCACCGCGACAAATGCCGAGCGGTGAATGGTGTGGGAATCGCCGGTGTCCAATCGAAGCTTCATGGGCGCACCATTCTACTCGAAGCCAGGGCGACTCGAACCGCGACTAGTTGAAGCCGCGCCCTAAACGGAGTTGACGCGCCAGCTTGCGTCGTCAACAATGCTTGGTCTATGGCACAGAAGCTGGCAGGCAAGAGGTTGGCGGTTCTGGGGACCGGGAAACTCGGCGGAATTTTGCTGCGCGCGTACCTGAAGCAGGGATTGTTTGATGCCGGGCGCGTGACGGCGACGGTGAAGCACGCGGAAAAGGCCGCATCGTTGGCGAAGGAACTCGGCGTTGCGGTGACCACGGAGAACCGCAAAGCCGTGCACGGCGCGGACATTGTGCTGCTCGGCGTGAAGCCGCAAGTAGTCGGCGAGGTGTTGAAAGAGATTGCGCCGGAGCTGAGCGAGAAGACGCTGGTGATTTCCGTGGCCGCTTCCGTGCCCACCAGTTACATCGAACAGCGTATCGGCGGCACGGTGCCGGTAATTCGCGCGATGCCGAATACGCCGTGCGCGGTGGGTTGTGGCATGACCGGAATTTGCCGTGGCTCGCACGCTGCAGCGCAACATTTGGAAATTGCGCGCACTATGTTCGATGCCGTGGGGCGCACCGTCGTGGTCGACGAAAAAAACATGGATGCGGTGACCGGACTGTCCGCAAGCGGGCCGGCGTTTGCGTACATCATTCTCGAGTCTCTCGCAGAAGCAGGCGTGAAGGTCGGCCTGCCGCGCGACGTCTCCACGCTCTTGGCGGCGCAAACGATGAAAGGCGCAGCCAGTGTCGTGCTCGAGACGGGCGACCATCCCGCGCTGCTCAAAGATGCGGTGACCACGCCCGCGGGTTGCACGATTGACGGCATCCTCGAGCTCGAAGAAGGGAAGCTGCGTGTCACGCTGATCAAAGCGGTAGTGAAGGCCACGCAGCGCGCCGGAGAATTGCTCTTCGAGAAATGAACACGATGACACCACAAATAGGTCTGCGCGTGATTTGGTTTGCTCTTTGCTGGCTTGCCGCCACAAGAGTTGCAATTGCCGCACCGGTTGGCGCGTGCACCTTGCCGCAAGGCCTCGACAGCAAAATCGCAACGAAGTTTCCGGGCGCTCACTTGGTTACTTCGGCAGACCTCGATGACTACGACAAGAAACTCTACAAGAAGGACCATGGGTCTCGATGCCCGGGCTCGGTAAAAATCAGCTTTTACGGTGACGGGAAGCCAACGTGGGCTCTGGTCTTGATCTCCGGAACGCACCCCAAAAAGACGAAAGCGGAACTCATAGTAGCGCGCCAACTAGACGGCGAGTGGGATATTCGCTCTTTGGAGACTACTGAGGGGACGCCAGTAGTGTGGCGCGAAGGGCCAGGGAAATATGAGGGCCTTTACGGTGACGGTGACAAGACGATCCATGCGACCAACCCTGTTATCGTATTTTGTGGCTATGAATCCTGGGCCATCGTGTACTCCTGGAACGGTAAGGAAGTAGAAAAAGTTTGGGTTTCCGATTAGACATTGCCTGTGGACGAGACGCCGAATAGCAGCGGGCCGAAGTCGCCGGAAATAGCGAAGGCGAAGAAGTATTCTTCGCAGGCGGCGCTGGCGATGGAGTTGCCGTTCACGATTGTGGGCGCGGTGCTGCTGGGCGGCTTGCTCGGGTATTTTCTGGATCATTGGCTGCACACGAAAATGATTTTCACGCTGGTCTTAGGTGCACTGGGTTTCGCGGGTGGACTAAAGGAAGTTCTGCGGCGGTTGGCGCAAAGCGATCAGTAAGAGCCTACACGCGAAAATGGCAGACCCTCAGCGGCCTGCCTGTCGGCAGGCAGGCTGAAGCCGTGCCCTGACGCTCGCGATTCATTTGACTACCACGTCGCACCAGTCGACCACCGATCCTGCGTTCCCAACCGAACGGCGGATTGCTTGGCTGACGCTGGCGTTTGGTGCGACGGCGGGCGCTGCGGCTGCATTTGCCGGGAGCCGGCTGTGGGCCGCTGGGTTGCTGATCGGCGCGGTGCTCGCTTGGTTGAATTTTCGGTGGCTGCGCAGGGGATTGGACGCGTTGGTAGCGGCTTCCGCGGCGCAGGCCGGCGCTGAGAAGCCGCGCGTGCCGATTGGCGCGTACTTCGCGGCAGTGTTTCGCTACGGCTTGATAGCCCTTCTGGTGTATGTTATTTTTAAGATTCTTAAGGTTCCCCTTGTTAGCATGGTAGTGGGAATGTGCGCTTTAGCAGCCGCGGCGATTGCCGCAAGTGTGTACGAACTCTGGCATTCTGAACGATAGGAGCGAAGGCCCCGCGTGGGGGTGTCGTTAGCGAAATGGGAGAGCACGCAAGCTGGATTACGCAGTTGGTGAATCACTACTTGGGCGGCGCGGCGCTGGCGCTGCTTTCCTCCTTGCACATTCGCCCGAATAATCCCCAACTGCCGATTCCGGAACACGTGGTGATGGGCCTGCTGGTGCTTGTGGTTGGCACGTTGCTGGCGCTTTGGGTGCGGTCGCGGTTGTCGGTCGAGCGGCCGGGGACTTCTCAGCAAGTTGCTGAGTTGCTGCTCACCAACCCGCTGGGTTTCGGGATTAATGATGTTCTCGAAGAGAACGCCGGACACCACTGGGAACGCTACGTGCCCGTGGTGGGCAGCGTCGCGCTGTTTATTTTGATCGCCAACCTGTTTGGCGTATTTCCGTTCCTGACTTCGCCTACCGCCACGGTGAGTGTGCCTTTGTCGAGCGCGATCATTGCATTCGCCTATTTCAACTGGCAGGGCATTCGCCACCACGGTGCATGGGGCTACCTGAAGAGTTTTAGTGGTGGCGTGGATTGGTGGCTGGTTCCGCTGATCGTTCCCGTAGAGATTCTGAGCACTTGCGCGCGCTTGCTATCCCTGACCGTTCGTCTTTGGGCCAACATTTTCGCTAGCGACATGATCTATGGGCTGTTTCTCAGCTTAACGCTCGCGCCGGCGGTGTGGGGCTGGGAGAAATCTCCGGTGTTGGGGGTGATTCTGGGAATTTTCCCGGCCCTGATTCCGCTGGCGTTTATTGCGTTGCACATTTTTGTGTCCATCGTGCAGACGTACGTGTTTACGATTCTGCCGGCCGTCTATATTGGGTTGGCTACGGCGGAAGAGCATTAGGGGAAAGAACTGCCCCTCGCTTTGCTCGGGACTGGGACGCGCTAAAGCGCGCCGCCACAACTTAGTAGCCAAGCACTAGCTTTTGTGGCCGTTTCAGTGTGAGCCCGGCTGCACGGTGTCCGGGAACCACCTCCTGGCGGCAATTCAATAGGAGGAAGTCGATGAAGAAAGCAGCAATCGTTGTACTGGCGCTGGTGGCGGTGATGATGATCGCTCCGGCGGCATTCGCGCAGGGCACGGCGGAGCGGGCAGAGCCGCCGATTAATCCGACGACGCTGGTGCTGGCAGTGGGCTTTGGCGTAGCCATTGCGGCCGTTGGCGGCGGGTTGGGGCAGGGACGCATCGCGGCAGCCGCTTGCGAGGGTATCGCGCGCAATCCGGGAGCAGCCGGCGGGGTTCGCGCAGCCATGATCCTGGGCCTGGTGTTCGTGGAGACGCTGACGCTGTTCACCTTTGCGCTGGGTTTCCTCCTGTATTTGAAGCTTAAGTAAGCACTGGTCTTAGAGGCATTTCCCCGAGGGCCCGGAGGCGAGCGCTTCCGGGTCTTTTGTATTTGAGCGAGATTGCAAATCCTGTGCCCCCACACACTCTCTCCCCGCCCTCCGGTGTGTCCCGTTCTCGGTTTTCACGAGCCAGCAGTCACGGGTCACTGGTCACGTTTTTGTTCGATGCTAGTTTGGTTTTGCTTTGCTGTCGACCAGTTGCTCGTAGGCGGCGCGGCGCGTTAGGCCGCGTTCTTTGGCGGCCAGCTTTAGCGCTTCTTTGCGGTCGAGCTTGGCTTGGCGGATTAGCTCATCGACGCGATCGGACAAGCTTTGCGTGGAATCGGCCTGGCCGGTGGATGCGGACGGTTCCGGGGGACCGACGATGAGAGTGATTTCGCCGCGTGCGGGGCGCTCGGCCAGGGACTCGGCCAGTTGCGAGAGCTTGCCGCGCAGGAACTCTTCATGGAGCTTGGTGACTTCGCGGGCGATACAAGCGGGCCGGTCGCCGAGAATCTCCTGGGCGTCGGCGATACTCTCGGCCACGCGATGCGGCGCCTCGTAAAAAATCATGGTGCGCTCTTCGATGCGTAGGTGCTCCAGCATGCGGCGGCGTTCGCCGCTGCGCTGGGGAAGAAAGCCGACAAAAAGGAATTCTTCGTTCGGCAGCCCGGCTGCCGCCAGCGCCGCCAACATCGCCGAAGGCCCGGGCACCGGGACTACCGGAATCTTGTGGCGCACACAAAGGGTCACCAGGCGGTAGCCGGGATCGGAGACCAGCGGCATGCCCGCATCACTTACGAGAGCAATTTTGGCGCCTTGCTCAAGTTGGATCAGCAATTCCGGGGAGCGCGTCATCTCGTTGTGCTCGTGATAGCTGACCAGCGCCTTCGATATGTTGTAGTGGCTCAGCAGCTTTTGCGTGTGGCGCGTGTCTTCGCAGGCGATCAGGTCGGCTTCTTTCAAGATGCGCAGCGCGCGCAGGGTAATGTCTTCGAGGTTGCCGATGGGTGTACCCACGATGTAGAGGCATCCGCCGCCAGGCGCAGAACCATTCGACGGCGAAAGGGGAGTTTGCGGTGCTGAGCCGTGCGTGGGCCGCTTCTTGGACATGGATAGGAGTCTAGCACGCGCGCGGAGGCGATTGCGGCGTGCGTGGTATACTTTTCGATTCCGCACCAGAAAGAAGGAGAGTTTCTGTGCCTCTGTACGAGTACAAATGCCTGAAATGCGGCCGGAAGACGGAAAAAATCGAAAACGTGGCCGGTCCACATTTGAAAAAGTGCCCGCACTGCGGCGGGAAAGTGGAAGCGCTGTTCTCCGCGCCGGCAATTCAGTTTAAGGGCTCGGGCTGGTATGTAACAGATTACGGCGGAAAAAAGTCCGGGAGCGATTCAGGGAAAGACGACAAGCCCGCGACAGAATCGAAAGAGTCGAAAGAGTCGGCGAAGGATTCCGGCGGGAAAGAATCGGCAGCGAAAGATTCAGGATCGAAAGATTCGGGAACGAGCGATCCAGGGAGCAAAGAGAAGAAAAGTGAAAAACCGACAAAGAAAAAATAGAGTCCCAGAGTCGACGCTCCTACAGCTTCAAGGTCTTCAAATAGGTGCGGAAATCGGCGCCTAGCTCCGGATTTAGCAGCGCGAGTTCAACGGTGGCTTTCAGGAAGCCCAGCTTGTCGCCGGCGTCGTAGGAAATGCCCTCGTAAATGTAGGCCCAGAGGCCTTGTTCTTGCGCCAAAATGCGGAGGCCGTCGGTGAGCTGAATCTCGTTTCCCGCACGCGAGATTGGACGGCGCGTTTTCGGGCTTGGGCTTTTCCACCAGATCGCGAATGCGCAGCAGGCGAGCGCCGAAGGGAGGTTGCGGCGCGGGTTCGCCAGCGACGATACCGTAAAGATGCGTGCGGTCGCGCGGCACTTCTTCGACGGCGATGGCGCCAACGCCGGTTGCTTCGTAGACTTCGATGAGTTGCTTCGTGGCGGGATTCTCGCCGGGGATCAGCACGTCGCCAAGCAGCACGGCGAAGGGTTCATCGCCCACCAAGTCGCGCGCGACCAGCACGGCATGGCCGAGGCCGAGCGGTTCCTTCTGCCGCGTGTAGCTGACCTGCACCATGTCCGAGATATGGCGCAACATTCGGGCCTGTTGTTTTTTGCCGTGCTTCTCGAGAAAATCTTCGAGAAATGGCGAAGCGTCGAAATGATCCTCAATCGCGCTTTTGCCGCGGCCGGTGACAATAATTATGTGCTCGATGCCGGAAGCCACGCATTCTTCCGCCACATACTGAATCTGTGGCTTATCGACAACGGTCAGCATTTCTTTGGGCTGCGCTTTGGTGGCCGGTAAAAAGCGCGTGCCCAAGCCGGCGGCCGGCAAAACTGCCTTGCGTACTTTGCGAACCGGAGCGGAGTTCGGAGACGACTGCGAGTCGTTTGTAGTCATTAGTTTTCGCGCGCGCTCGATGGAAAGAGGATTGGCAGCATTTCTCTCGCACAGTAGACGTGTGGCGATGGATTTGTCAATCCGCGCCTAAGACAAAATACCGCGGAACCTGTATCGCCGAGAGCAAACACCTCTCCTGGATTTGCAACCGCTGGAATCCGTGGCGCAGAATGAAACCATGAGCGTGCGCATTCTGGGGATCGAGTCTTCCTGCGATGAAACCGCAGCGGCGGTGGTTGCCGATGGGCGCGAAATTCTGTCCAGCGTGGTCGCGTCGCAGATTGATGTGCACCGGAAATATGGGGGCGTGGTGCCGGAGCTGGCCTCGCGCGAGCATTTGCGGCAAATTGTTCCGGTGGTGCGTGAGGCTCTGGAGCAGGCAAAGATGGGGCTGGCGGATGTCGATGCGATCGGCGTGACGCATGGTCCCGGGCTTGTCGGCGCGTTGCTGGTGGGGATCACTTACGCCAAAACGCTGGCTGAGGCGCTGCAAAAGCCGCTGGTGCCGGTCAATCATCTGGAGGGACACGTCCACGCGGTTTTTCTGGAAGCGCACAAAAGCGGCCGCGAACCGAAACTGCCTGCAGTATGCCTCATCGTTTCCGGCGGGCACACCGTTTTGTATGAGGTCAAGCCGGATGAAGCGCGCGGCACGTTTGAATATCGCAAAATCGGCCAAACGCGCGACGACGCCGCGGGCGAAGCGTACGACAAAGTTGCGAAACTGCTCGGCCTCGGCTATCCCGGGGGGCCAATTTTAGATCGCCTCGCCGGCGCGACGAATAGCGTTCCAGCTCCGGTGAAGTTCGGCTCCATCAAAACACGCGGCAACCGTTACGATTTCAGTTTTAGCGGCATCAAGACTGCGGTGCTCTACCATGTCCGCGAACATCCCGAATACACACCAGAAATTCGCAGCAGGGAAGAAGCGCTTGTGCGCGGCGAACGCAAATACGAGCAGTTGCAGCCGCTGTGCAGCCCGCAAACGCTGGCGCTGGTGCGCGAATTTCAGAACGCAGTCGTTCGCGATCTAGTCGAGCGAACACTTAGCGCTGCGGAAGAATTATCCGCGGAGAGCGTGCTCGTATCGGGAGGAGTCGCCGCCAACAGCCAGTTGCGCGCCACATTTGAAGACCGCGCACGTGCCAAAGGGCTCGAAGTTTTTTTCCCAAGCCGCGCGCTGTCCACAGACAACGCCGCTATGATCGCCGCCGCTGCCTATTTCCGTTTTCGCGCCGGCCAATTCGCCGACACCTCACTCAACGCCGATCCAAGTTTGAAACTGGCTTAATCGGCGGGGACGGCGCGAGTCTTGGCCCAGTCGCGGATGGCTTGGATGTCCTCGGCGCGGGTGACGCTGAGTGGCTGCGTGCCGCGGATTTCGCCCAGCAAAATATCCGTACTGAGCTGCTGCTTCTGCGCGAAGGCGGTGTATAGCCCGGCGACGATGGCTTGCTCGATTTCCGCGCCGCTGAAGCCTTCGCTGGAGTTGGCTAATTTCGGCAGGTCGAACGACGCTGCGTCGCGTGCGCGTTTTTTCAAGTGAAGCGAGAAAAGCGCCGCACGAACTTCAACACTTGGAAGGTCGACGAAGAAAATCTCATCGAAGCGGCCTTTGCGCAGCATCTCCGGGGGCAGCGCCGAAATATTGTTGGAAGTCGCGGCGAGGAAGACGCCGCTTTCGCGATCTTGCATCCAGGTTAGCAACGTGGCCAGCAATCGCTGCGATAGGCCGGCGTCGGCATCGCCGCTGCTTCCGGCGGAGGCGAAGGCTTTCTCGATTTCGTCGATCCACAGCACCATGGGAGCGAGCTTTTGCGCCAGCTCCAGGGCTTTCTGCAGCTTCTTCTCGCTTTCGCCGATGAATTTGTCGTAGAGCGCGCCGGCATCGAGGCGGGCCATTTCGTAGCCCCACTCGCCGGCTACAGAGCGTGCGGCCAGGCTCTTGCCGCAGCCCTGCACACCGGTGATCAAAATGCCCTTGGGCGGTTCGAGGCCGAAGCGGCGGCCTTCTGGAGTCAGCGCGCTCTTGCGCTTGGCAATCCAATCGCGAAGGTGCCGCAAGCCTGCGACATCGGCGAAGGATGCATCGCGGCTCACGGTTTCGAGGAGGCCGTCGCTGCGCAGAGCATCGTGCTTCGCGTCCAAAACGGCCTCGAGCAAGCCGGTATCCATGCGTCGGCGCGTGAGGATGCACATGCGCAGTGCGCGCATCGCTTCTTCCTGCGGGAGGCCGACCAAGTTTTGCGAGAGTTGCGAAATGCCAACGATATCGAGCGCGATCGGGATCTGTTGCGTGCGATTCATATCCGCCAGTATAGCTTTTACGCCAGGGAGCAATTCGTCGGCGGTGGGCAAGCCCAATTGAAAGGGCGCGGAATCGCCGCGCAAATCCGGAGGCAACTCCAAAGCTGCGGCGGTGATGATGATGGAACGGCGCTCGGAGCGGAATTTCTCAGCGAGCTCGCGCAAGCGGCGGCAGACGCGATCGTTGTCGCAGTAACGGGCGAAGTCCTTCAACAGGAAAATGGCGTCGCCTTGAATCAGCGCGACATTGGCGACCGCCTGCTCGGGATTATCCGTGTTGTAGATTGGCGCGCCGTGCGCCTTGGCCAAGCCCGCAGTGACGCTCCAAGTGTAGAGCGGAACGGCAAGCTCCGCGGCGACCTCCAGCAGCACCTGTTCGAGGCGCTCTTCTTCGGGAGTCTCGACGGTGATAATGGGGTGGTGTGAATTGACGAGCAGGCGCAGCTCGTCGTGTTTGCTCTGGCGCGGAGCTGGCGATATCACCGGCGCAGAAGCGAGCGTGCCGGGAGCCTGCGTCACGACTTGTCCCGAAGGAACGGCTTTTGGGTCGTTTGACAAAGGGAAACGCCTCGTTTAACGTTAAAGGTTTCCGGAGCACGCAAAAGGAGCAATAGATGGCCCAGGGACAGGCTACCAAAGTAAAGAAGAAGAAGAAGTCCGTTTTGAAGCGGGCGGCGCAAGCTCGTCAACGCGCGGAAGTGAACCGGGCCAACCGCACGCGGGTGCGCACGTTGATGAAGCGGCTGCGCACGGCGATCAGCGCGGGAGATGCGAGCGCGGCGGGAACTTTGCTGCAGCCAACGCTGTCGGCGATTGATGTGGCCATCAGCAAGGGCGTGCTGCACGAGAACACAGGGAATCGGTACAAGTCGCGGCTTGCCGTGGCGTTTAATGGCGTGAAAGCGGCGAAAGCGTAGAGGACAGAACTGTTCTTACTTCTTAGTTTTTGGTTGTTAGTTGTTGGTTTCGGAGGGCGGGCCTAGCGGGCCCGCCCTATTTTTTGCGCGCCATCCTCAGTTTCCACAGTGGGGAGGTGGTTGATGACATTCGATGAGCAGGATGACGAGGTCGTTCCGCAATCCCCGCGACCGAAAAGCCTGTCGGAATTTTTCAGGGAATCGCCCTTAGTGGGCGTTGAGCTTGACCTGGAGCGACTGAAGGACGAAGGGCGCGAAGTCCAATTCGAGTAGCGTCAGTGAATTGACGTCGGAGGAGTGTTGTTTTCGACCTGGGTCTTGACGCTGAGAAATTCCTCGCTCCACGGCTTGCCTAAGCACTCTGGACACTCGTCAATGGTATTCCCTACGCTGAAGCAGTGGTAGCAAGATCCGCCGTCGTTGCCGGGAGACTTTCCGCAGTCGGGGCAGGGATCAAACGGACCAGACTCCGCGCTGCGGTGCCCTTCATAGAGTTCGTGTTCGCAGACAATACACATGGGCGCCCCCTTACACCTGCGAGGCGACTATACCATACAACTATGTAAAGCTAGAGTTAATTAAACTGCAAATGGGAGGCGCGCCGGATTTGTGACGCCATCGCGGGTCACCGTCCCTCCCGCCCTCCAATTTCTTGGTGGGCATCGCAACCAGCATTGTAGCGTGCTGGACCAGGTCCAATTCGAGTGATGTCGAGATCCCGTGTTACGGGGCGCCAATCGGGAGATTGGCGCTCCCAGGCCTGCAGAGTCTTGGTTACTCGGTGGTGGTTAGGTTGTGAACGTGTTGCTCGAGGGCTTGGTTGTACTGACGCTCGATTTGCAGCTCGGTCTGGAGCTTCTTCACCAGGAGCTCGAGACGGGCGATTTCGGTTTTGAGTTTGACGATGTCGGGGTTTGCCCCGGGAGCGCGGAAACCTTGGGCGGGTGGCGCAGCGGGCCGTGGGGTGAAGGCTTCGGCTAACGCGCGGGGCCATGCGTTTTCGGGCGGCATCATTTCTGGCGGCGCTGTCGGCATTGCAGGTGGCGCAGCGTACACAGGCGGCGGAGCAGGAAGTGCTTGAGGCGGAGGCGTGGGCGGCGCAAACAGGCTCTGCAGCGAACTGGCGCCGATATGGCGTTCCGGCGCGGGCGGGGCAAATTTCGGTCCTAGCAGACTTTTTACGCGCCCAATCAATTCCTGGGGCTGAAAGGGTTTGCGGATCAATTCGTCGGCTTTTACGGCGATGGCCTTGTCGGCAACGGTTTTGTTGACGACACCGGACATCAAGATGACGGGAACGGAGCTGAATTCCGGATGCTGCTTGATTTGCGTGCAGACCGAGTAGCCGTCCTGATCGGGCATGATGACGTCGGTGATGACGACATCCGGCGCATGCTTTTCGAACTGCGCGAGCGCAGAGGCAGCATCGGCGCAGGCGACGACGTTGAAGCTCTCGCGGCGGAAAGCGATTTTGATGACTTCGCGCATGGTAGCGCTGTCGTCGATGAAATAGACCGTGGGCGTGCGCTTTGCGGGCGCATCGGCCAGGGGCGGTATGGTCATTGCTTCGCTCATAGCGCTTCCTTTTCCGCCACGTCGCGAGCGCCTTCGTCGAATTCGCGCATGGCATCGAGCATGAGATCCGTGGCATTACGCAGCACGGTGTGCTGCGGTGAAGTGCTTCCGTAGACAAACTTGTAGACGCCGCTGCCGCCACCCTGCACGTTCTTGACAATGTGCACAACGGCTTCGTCGCCGAAGAGACTCCCGCATTCGGCATGGCGGATTTCACCAGCATCGAAGAAGAGCACGGCGTCGGCGTTTGCGGCGTTGATGTGCAGTGCCCCGGTCTGATGCGCGTGGGTGAGCATCTGCAGAACTCCGGGAAGATCGGTGTGGGTGAGGCTGCCGCTGAGGCTGGTGTCGGCCTGCACGAGCATCTGCGTGGGCTGGAAGCCTTCGGCTTTGCTGGTGACCATATTGCGCACGTGCGTGGCGATCATCGCGGGGGTACGGCGGCGATCGATGTAGTCGTCACACCCGGCTTGAAATGCTTCCATCAGGGCGCGCTGGCTCCCGTCGCCGAGGGCGATCACCGGCAGAGCTGAATTCTTCGGGTCGGCGTGAATGATCTTGGCGATTTCGAGAGCGCCCATCTCGCGCATGTTGGTGGCACAAACGATGGCCGCGGGCGCGTCGTATTCGAGGGTGGTCAGCGCAAAAGCCGCCTGCGTGCTGGAAATAACTTCGAAGCCTTCACGCCTCAGAGCATCGCCGAGCTTCTTGGAAAAGTAGACGTTGCTGTCGATGAGCAAGATCTTGGCGGCACGCCCGTTGGGAATCATGGCCGGGCCTCCAGAGGCTGCAGAGGCGCGGTGACGGCCGCAATTTGACTGGGGCCGGGAGTCAAGGCAGCAAGGTTGAGCACTTCGATGACGTCGCCGGCGTGCGAAAGCCAGCCGGAAACATGCGGAGCGTCGGTGTCGCTGGGCAAAGTCATCTCCGCGTTGATGAGCTCGCAATCTCCGGTGACCGGCAGCGCAACCCACTCGGTCTGCGCGCCATAGCAGCGCTGAGCGATCAGATAGAAGCGGCGCGACTTCAAACCCTTGCCGATGAGTTTCTCCGCAACATCGCAGACTGGCACAATGCGGCCGCGGCGGAGGATCACGCCTTCGACTTCGCTGGTGTGGTGCGGGAAACGGAAGATGCGGCTCGGAGCGACCAGCTCTGCAATCTGGTTGGCGGTGACGGCGAAGCGGCGGTCGCCCAGGCGGAGCAGGACGAAGGATTGCAGATCGGTTTCGGCGATCAGGGTCATTGCGTGATACTCGTGTCTATACCGTTTTGGGCGTTCTCTTCTGCGATGCGGATTGCCTCCGCCTCGGCCTCTTGCGACAACGAAGCGTCCAACAGGAAAAGCTCATCGGGAGTCAGAAAACCGTCCGGCTTCACCACCGGCACGACGGTCTGGTCGAGCGCGGTGAGCCCGCGATACCATCCACGCTCCTCGTGACAAAAGGCCAGAGGGAGCGCCTGCAAGCGGGTCATGGTCGTCATTTTCTCGATGCCGTCAATCAGCAGGGCCGTACGCGTGCGGCGCAGCACGAAAACGAGAGCGGGTGGCGCAGGAGGCAAGCCAAAGTGCATGGCGGCGTTCACGACGTATACGGAATTTTCGCCGCGACGCACGACATGCTTCACTTTGCGGAGGGTTGGCTGCGAAATCTCCTTCGCAGCGCCGGAGAGGCTATCCACACCGCGAACTTCCTGCACGGAAGCGGACGAGACGGCAAAGATCTGGCCGCTGACGCGGAACAGGATGATCTGCTCAGTGCGCGGGGCGAGAGTCTTGATTGGAGAATTGGGGCGCACTACTTGACCCCCACTGGGGTTGCTTTGCAGATGCTGATGACGCGTTTTTCGATGGCTGCGTAGATATCGTCGATACCCAGGACCTGGTCGACCGCGGCGAGCTTGATAGCCTCCGCCGGCATGCCGAAAATCACGCAGGTGGCTTCGTCCTGCGCGAGAACCATGCCGCCGGCGGACTTGATGGCTTTGGCGCCGTTCGCGCCGTCGGCGCCCATGCCGGTGAGGACCACGCCGATGCTCATGGGTCCGGCGTAGGCGGCGACCGTTTCCATGGTGACGTCGATATTGGGCAAGTAGCCGTTGATGCGGCCGGAGGCGGCGTCGAGTTCAATGCGGCCCGTGGGCGTAACGCGCAGGTGCTGCGCACCGGGGCAAATGTAAAGGGTGCCGGGCTGCACGGCTTCGCTGGCCTCCGCTTCCTTCACGCGAATGCTGGTGAATTCGGCAAGCTGCGCCGCGTATTGAGTGGTGAAGGACGCAGGCATGTGTTGCACCAGAAAGACCGCGGCAGGGAAGTCGCGCGTAAATCCCGGCGCGAGGCGCATCACAGTTGCGGGTCCGCCGGTGGAGGCGCCCATGACCACGACGGGGAAGCGCTGGTCCGCGGGAATCACGGGGGCTGTGCGAGCGGGCGGCGATGGCTTGGCCGGCGCAGCGCCACGGTTTGTGCCTTGCACGGTGAGAGCGAGTCTCGAGGCGGTTCGCACGACGCGCACTTTCGCGGCCATGCGCACTTTGCGCAGCAGCTCTTCCTTCACGTTTTGCATGTCCAGGTCGATTCCGCTGGAGGGTTTGCCGACAAATTCGATGGCGCCGAGTTCCAGCGATTTAAGCGAGCCGGCCGCGCCTTCTCTCGATTCCGAACTGACGATCACGATGGGCTTGGGATTCGTGGTCATGATCTGCGCGGTGGCTTGCAGACCATCCATGTGAGGCATGTTGATGTCCATGGTGATGACGTCTGGCTTGAGCGATTCGGCCATGGCGACGGCTTCACGCCCGTCTTTGGCATGGCCCACGACCTGAAGTTGGTCGTCGGCGTTGAAAATTTGCTCGAGGACTTTGCGCATGAAGGCGGAATCGTCCACGATCAAGACGCGGAACTTTTTGTTGGCTGCGGGTGCCATCGCGCGTCTACGCCACGGGAACAACCGGGCGCGTCGCCTCCGTTCCTATGAGTTGTTCGACCGCAGCGAGCAATTGATCTTCCTGCACCGGCTTGGTCAGGAAAGCGGCGGCGCCTTCTTTTATGGCGCGATCGCGATGCTTGGCGCCTGCGCGCGAAGTGACGACCATGACTGGAATGCGCCGCGTTGTCGGGCTTTGGCGCAACTGCACCATGAGTTCGTAGCCGGTCATGCGCGGCATCTCGAGGTCGGTGATAACCAGGTGGCAGCCGTGCTGCGCGACGAGTTCGGCGGCTTCCAGGCCGTCGGCGGCAAGTTTCACGCGATAACCGTTCTTCTCGAGCATGCGGCCGACAAATTTGCGCACGCTGATGGAGTCGTCGGCGACGACGATAACGCGCTCGTGCTCGACGCGGTCGATGGCTTCGGCGGGAATGGTGCCGCGAGCGACTGCCGCGGAGCCCGGAGCGAAGATGCGCGCGGCCGTCGGCGTCGCTTGCAAGGTGCGGCGCTCAGTGGGTTCGGTGGCCACCATGCGATTCAAGTCGATCAGAAGAATCAAACTGCCGTCGGGTGCGATGGTTGTGCCGGGGAAGAGCTTGACGCGGCGCAAGTACTCGCCGAGGTTCTTGATGACGATTTCGTCCTTGCCAAGGACTTCCTCGACGACCAGGCCGATCTGTCGACTGCCGGCGTTGGCCACGACCATGCGGAAGTAGCCGTTGATGGGCTCGAGCGGCGGCAGGCCGAGATAGGAGTCCAAGCGGATGACTTCGGTGACCACGTCGCGAACCTTGGTAAGCAGCTTGCCGCCCACGTCCTCGATTTCGTCGGCGCGGAGACGGCGGATTTCTTCGACCACGGCGAGCGGAAGCGCGAAGCTGGTGCCGCCGCAGCGCACGAACAGCGCGGGGGAGATGATCAAGGTCAGCGGAACTTTCAGCGTGAACTTGGTTCCCTGGCCGCGCGTGCTTTGGATGTCGATTTCGCCGTTTAGCACATTGAGATTGGCGCGCACGACGTCCAGGCCGACGCCGCGGCCGGCGAGCTCAGTCTTGGCAGGCGCGGTGGAAAAGCCGGGATGGAAGAGCATCTCGCGGAAGTCGCGATCGGTGAGGCGGTCCGCGGTCTCGGGCGAGACAAGGCCGCGTTCGATAGCGCTCTGCTTCACGCGATCGTAATCGATGCCGCCGCCGTCGTCTTCGACTTCGATGTAAATGTGATTGCCGCGATGGTAGGCGCGAAGTGAAACTTTGCCGGCTTCGGGCTTTCCGGCGGCGCGGCGGGCGTCGGCGTGCTCGATTCCATGCGCGACGGAATTGCGCACCAGGTGTACGAGCGGATCGGAGATTTGCTGAATGATGTTGTTGTCCAGCTCGGTTTCACTGCCGGTGAGATCGAGTTCGACCTGTTTGGCGGCGGAGGTAGCGGCGTCGCGCACAGCGCGCGAAAGCCGGGAGTAGAGCGTGCCAATGGGCACCATGCGCGCGGCAGTGAATTCGTCCTGCAAGTGATGCGCGAGCTTGGTGAACTCGTCGATGTCGCCTTCAACACGCCCGATGAAGCCTTCGAGCTGGCTCAGAACTTCGTTGACGTCGGCGGAAATTTCCGCCATAGAACGCGAAAGAATGTTGAAGTCATCGTAGCGGTCCATTTCCAGTTCGCTGAAGTCGGACCAGAAGGAGGTATCACCGGCGGCGGCGCTGGTGAGGCGCTGCGGCGTGGTGTTGGGATTCCAGGGCGCGGGTGCGCGCGAATTGCTGATGCGATTGAATTCGTATTTTTCCTGGAACTCGGAAACCTTGCCCTGCAACCGCTCCTTGGAAAAGCCCAGGGTGTCCACGAGTTTTTCCAACTCGGCAACCCGGCCGACCATGCGGGTCCGGTTGATGACCAACTCGCCGACGGTGTTCATCATGCGGTCCAAGCGTTCGAGCGCGATGCGGACGGATTTTGCGGCCGCACCGGCAGAATGCTTGCCGGGCTTGCGCGTCATGGCAGGCGCTTGTGCAGCGCCTCCGCTTGCCGCAGCCTTCGCTTCCTCCACGACCGGTTGCATGGCCTGGAGTTCTTCTTCCTCGGGCGGCGCGAATTCGGCGATGCGACCGAGCAAGGAATCAACTTCGGCGCGCATTTCGGATTCATCGGCCCACTGTCGGTGCAGAGTCTTTTTCAAGACATCGACGGAGGCGAGGCAAAGGTCGACGACGGCGGCGGATGGCTCGATTTCACCGTCGCGGAGCCGGCCGATCAAGTCTTCCACGCGATGCGCGATGGCCGCCAGGCGCTTCAGGCCGACTTGCGCAGCGGAGCCCTTTACCGTGTGAATCGCGCGGAAGAGGCGATTGACCTCTTCGGGATTGTTGTTGCCTTCCAGAGAGATCAAGCAATCGCTGACAACTTGCAGGTGCTCGTCGGCTTCCGGCTGGAAGAATTCGAGAATTTCGTCTGAGACCTCGTCGTCGGAGGGAAGCGCGTCGAAGTAGGAGCCGGTGGACTCCTCTTCGTAGGCGTCCTGCGCGTGCTGCTCGATGGCCTGCTCGGCAATGCGTTGCTGGCCGTAGTTCAAGGGCGCCGGCTCGGCTGGGAACGCGAAGCGGTAGCGTTCCTTGAAAGCGGCGATGTCTTCAACGCTTTCCTCGCCGGTGTCGCTGATCTCCAGCAAATCGGTTTCGAGGACGGAGATTCCGTCGGAGAGAAATTCGGTGAGCGGGCCGTGCAAGTCTTCGCCCAGCGTGGCGTTCAGCGCATATTGGAAAACGTGCGCTAATTTTGCCGCAACCTCCGAGAATCGCGGGTAGCCGTAGCTCGCGGAAGTGCCGGTCAAATTGTGTGCCGCGATGTAGAGGCGTTCTAGATCTTCACGCCGCGGCTCGACTTCCTGAAGCACGCTGACGTACTCCCGCAAATATTGTAGGCGCTCCGAGGCTTCCTGGAGGAAGAGTTCGACGGCTTCGCGGTCGGGCATGCTCACGCGCGTCCCTCCGTGACGAGTTCGGGCTTCTGCAATTCTTCGGCGGTCGGTTTGCGATACAGAATGCAATCGTTCAGCACGATGGCTTGAAACTTCACGGGCATCTTGGAGATGGATTCGGAGTGGCCGAGAAACAGGTAGCCGCCCGGTTCGAGCGAGTCGTAGAAGCGCTGCACCAAATTGCGGCGGCGCTCTTCCGAGAAATAGATGAGCACATTCATGCAGAAAATCAGGTCCATGCGCCCGACGTAGACCGCGGAGGTGAGATTCATTTGCGCGAAGGTGACTATTTTCTTCAGGCGCGGCTTGACTTGGTGACCGCCCTCGACGGTGTTGAAGTGCGCGGCGAGCTGCGCTTGCGTGACGCTGGCGAGGCAGCGACCGGAGTAGACGCCGCGTTCGGCGTGCTTGAGCGCTTGCCGGCCCACGTCCGTAGCCAATATCTCGACGTTCCACGCATCGGCGAAGGAAAGCGCGTCGGCAATGGTGATGGCGATGGAGTAGGGCTCTTCGCCGGTGGAACAACCGGCGCTCCACACGCGCAGCGTTCGCGGATTTTTCCAGAACTTTTTCACATGCAATTCCGGCAGCACGCGCTTCTCAAATGTTTCGTACACCGCGGGGTAGCGGAAAAACGAAGTCTCCTGAGTCAACAGCCGCTCCAGCAAGGCTTCGTACTCGACATTGGTTTTGCGCATCGCACGCAGCAGATCCGTGCCGTGCGCGAACTTTTTGGCGCGCAAGTGTTCGCGCACGCGCGTGGAGAAGAAGCGCTCGCGCGATTCGTCGAAACAAATGCCGGTCCGCTCTTCAATCAGCATGCGGATCTCGCTCAATTCGTGTTCGCTCAGGCCGGCCACCGGCCCCTGGCGTTCGCTCATGGTGCCCACGTTCTAGTTCCAGCCACCGGCCGCAGCAAAGATCACCGACCTACCGCAGAGCGACTGCCGGGACGGGCCGCTCGGACTCCTGCGAAGCATTGTTGCCGCCTTGCTTGTTGATGGCACGGAACTGGGCCAACGCTTCGTTCAATTGGTCCGAGAGCTTTACTAGCTGGCTGACGGTCGCCACCGTGCCGCGTGTTCCTTGCGAGGTCTGGCGCGTGATGTTGGAAATAATCTGCATGGCGTGCGCGACGCCTTCCGTGCCGCGCACCTGCTGTTTGGAAGCCAGCGAAATTTCCTGAACGAGCTCGGCGGACTGGCGAACGACGCTGGAAATCGCGTCGAGCGCGCGTCCGGCCTGGTCGGCCAGCGTTGCGCCGCCTTCCACTTCCTTGGTGCCTTCTTCCATGACCACCACGGCCTCGTTCGTTTCGGCCTGAATGGCTTTGATGAGTGCGGCGATATCTTTCGTGGCGCTGCGGGAGTGTTCGGCCAGTTTGCGGACTTCGTCGGCGACGACCGCGAACCCGCGGCCCGCTTCTCCGGCGCGCGCTGCTTCGATGGCGGCGTTCAGCGCCAGCAAGTTGGTCTGCTCGGTGATGTCGTTGATGACGTTGATGATCTCCGAAATTTCCAGCGAGCGATCGCCGAGCGACTTGATTTTCTTTGCGGTGGCTTGCACGGAGGCGCGAATGCGCTGCATGCCCTCGAGCGTGTCGCGCACCGCGCGGTTGCCTTGTTCGGCGGCGTCGAGCGCGCGGCGCGCGGCTTCGGCGCTGGCTTCGGCGTTGTTGGATACTTGTTTCATCGAGACCGTAAGCTCTTCGACGGCGCTGGAAGTATTCGTGATTTCCTGGTCCTGCTGCGTCGCGCCGGCCTGCATTTCGTCGGCGGCAACAAGAATGTTGTTGGAGCATGCGGTGACTTCCATGGCGGCCTTGCGGACGCGCTCGAGAACCTTGGTGAAGTTGTCGAGCATGTAGTTGATGGAGTCCGCGACGTTGCCCAGCGCGTCGTTGGTGACTTTGCCGCGCAGGGTCAGATCGCCGCGCGCCACCTGGTTGATGACGGTGAGCAACTCGGTGATGCTGCGCTGGAGATGGTCGCTGGCTTCCTGGTTGCTGGCGGCCTTCGAAACGCGGGTGACCGCGCGATTCAAATTTTCGGCGATGTAGCCAAGCTCGTCGTTCGAGTTGACCTCCGCGCGTGCCTTGGAATCGCCGGCTGCAAAGCGCTCGGAGAACTGCGCGAGCTCCTGCACCGGAGATACGAACGTGCTGTTCAGCCGCCAAGCCAGGAAGAAGATCGATGCCAGCGCCAGAAATAGAGCGAACAGCACCGACCCGCTGGCGCCGCTGGGCAGCGAGCCAAAATCCAGCATGGACGCGCCGTTTGACTGGCGGCCGGCGCTGTACGCCAGCCACAGCACGCCGAACAGCACCAGTCCGTTGACCAGGACTAGCGTCCAGATTGTTGAACTCAATCGCGATTTCATGCCTTCCTCCAAATGTCTGTGGCGGTTGCCGCATCGCGGGTTGATGCCGCCGCCGCAATCAAATACTGGGGCCCGGAAATACCTCGAGCAGTCTCCTCAAATCAAGCACCAGAGCGAGCCGGTCGTCGTGGCGCAGCATGCCGACGCAGTGCGGCACATTTTCCGGCGCTTGCTCCAACAAATCGTCGGACGTGACGCTGTAGGTGCCAATGACTTCATCGGAGGCGATCCCGATACGCACATCGTCGTGATGACCATCGCCGCGCAGCGAAGCCACCACCACGTGTTTCGGCAGAAGCCCGGGCCTGCGGCCTTCGGTCATGGCGATGTCGATCAGCGGCACGATAATGCCGCGCAGATTGAAAATTCCCACCAGGTACGCGGGCGCGAGGGGCAGCTTGGTCAACACCGGCCAATCCAAGACCTCCTCCACGTCGAGCACGGGAAAGCAAAAGCGTTCGCGTCCGCTGCGGAACACGCAGTACTGCGATTCCGGCGGACGGTCTTCCATCGGGCCGAGCGCCTCGAGGAGGTCAGCGGCGTCCGCGTCGGCGGCCAGTGGCGTCAGATGAAAATCTTCACTCATCGCTTCGTTGCTCTCTCTTCACTCTCATGCAAACCTGCGCACCGCGCGGAGGAGTTCCTCGCGCGTGAAAGGCTTTGTGACGTAACCGTCCGCGCCCTGCTGCTGGCCCCAGTAGCGATCGCTGACGGTGTCCTTTGAGGTCACCAGGATCACCGGGATGGTATTGAACTCCGTGCTGCTCTTCAGTTCGCGGCAAATTTGAAAACCGTTGCGCTCCGGCATTACCACATCCAGCAAGATCATGCTGGGGCGTTCCGCCGTGATGGTTTCCTCGATGCGCCTGGGATCGTTAAGACCGACGGAGGGATAGCCTTCAGGTTCGAGTAGCCCCTGAATCAGCTTCACTTGCGCCGGCGAATCGTCAACGATCAGGACCCTTTTCTGCACGGCAGACTTCTCCCCAGACTTCTCCGCAGAGCAGAGGTGCACGTCAGCGGCCAGCCCCTCGGTGCGGAGCGTTGCGATGTCGATTTGGTATATGGCTTGTCGAATGAAGGGTTTACAGCGCGTCTAAGCAGCGTCAGCGGCGGCGGGAAGGAGTCGCCGGGGCCTCTTCCGTCTCAGCTTGAGATGCATTCTCAGCGTCCCTCATCTCGCTGGCCAGCGATGAGAATCGTTGCATGATTTCGTTGATGCGCAGCGCCATGCTGTGGATGGTTTTGATCTGCGCCAGGGATTGCTTCGATAGCTGGCCGGGCTCGAGCAGCAGCAGTTCCGCGTTGCCAATCATCGAGGTAAGCGCATTGTTGACGCTGTGCTTCATGTCCGACATGTAGCGGCCGAGTGTGGCGTATTGTTCGTTGCGTGCCGCCTTGCCTTCGGCTTGGTGCGCGACGCGCAAAGCTTCGGTGCGGCGCAAGGACTCTCCGGCGACGAGCAAGAGCGTTTGCGTCCAATCCTCGCGCAACGGCACGTGCACGAGCCGCGGATATTTGCCGCGAAGGTGGTTCAGTTCGCGAGAGTCCGCAGGCGCACAAAGTATCAAAGCGGTGGCTGGCTCGAGCGAACGCAGGATTTCGGAGAGTTTGCCGTCGCGCAGCGGCCCCACCACGACGAGATCGTGCGGCACCGCCTCATGATCTTTCCAGAGATCGCTGCCCAGTACGGTGATTCCCGGCGCATGCTTTTCCGCTTGCCAGCACGCGGTCAGCAGCCGGGCGAAATCAGTTTCATCGGTCAGGATCAGTACGCTTGCGCTTCGCAAAAGTGGCCCGCTCCCCGGAAAGATTTGGTCGACGACCGCGTTCCGCCGCAGTTCTGGTTACAACTTTTCCGCTTCGTCGAGCGCCGAAAGCAACCGCTTGGTGCTGATACCCAGGTTCACCGCTGCTTCGGTGTCCTTGGCTTGCTTCGCTACGTCAACGCGCTCTTGCAACCGCGAAACCTCCACGCGAGCGACGGAGAGTGCGCGATCAAGTCCCGTGGCGTTCCCGGTTTCCTTGGCAGCCTCTGTCGCAGCCGTGAGCATGGCGCGCGCCACTACCGCGCGACGCAGATCATCGGCGGCCGAACTGTCTTCGCTGACAAACGCAGTGACTTCCCACGAGGACAGCAGGATGCGCGCGCGGCCGATTTTCACCGTGGTCATCGAGCGGCCGCGCGTCGGAGGCGTGGCAATGAGCTGTTCCCAGATCTGCTCGAGGCAATTCTCGAAGTCCAGGCCGGGATCGGTTTCCGGTTCCGCCGCTGGTTCTGCCACCTTAGCTGCCTTGGAAGGTGCTTTCGGCGGCGGCGGCGCAGACTTTGCAGTGGATGCAGGAGCGCGCGAAGCGGCAGGGGCGCTTGACTTCGGGGTCAACTGCTCGAGTGATTTCTCCACGTCGCTGCGCAAATTGAGCAGTTTGTCAAACGTTTCGTTGACGGTGCGCTCGGTGTAGTCCTTTTGGAACGGCTGCTTCCATTCATCGGCGAATTGCCTGATTTTGGCGACTGGCTCCGACGCCGAGAAGCCCGAGTGGCGGCAATCAAGGGTGCGCGTACCCGCGGCTTCAAGTTGTTGCAACCCGGAGCGAATGGCAATGAGGTCGGCGTGCATCAACTCGATCAGTGTGCGGCGCATCAGGAAGTTGAAGCGAATGAAGGAAAGGAGAGCCGAAGGGTCGTAAAAGATTGCGCCGGCGGCCTCCTTTACCTTGCGGCCTTCGGCTATGAAACTGGTCTTCAGCATGTCGCGCAGGCTGCGGAACCCGCGTAAGGCGGTGATCATTTTCTCCAAGGGCTCGCAGCAAGCGAGAGGGGCGCTGTTCGCTTCGCCGAGGACCGGCCTCATCACCACGGCCGTGTCTCCCAGTTCGATTTGCTTGTGGTAGATTTTCGCGGGCGCGCATAACGCGAAATACTGAACGAGCAGGAAGTCGATTTTGTCGCGATCCGTGTTGGTTTTTGAGGGTTTGCGCAGGTGCCGCTGAATCAGCGCGCGGAGGCCGCTCTCGCTGGCGTTCAGCGTGGTTTGCTGCAACAGGTGGCGCAACTGGTGAACGAGCACACGCGAATCGAGAGAGTCCAGCCAATTTTGTACTTGCTTGAAGAGTTCGAGAGTGGGCTTCTCCGGCAGATTGCGGCTTTCTTGCGGAAAGGGAATGGCGATTTCCAACTGCTTCGCCAGCGCCAGGTAGATCGGGAAGACCGAACGGATCTCCGCCCATTGTTCCTGGCGTGTGACCTCAGACCGCACTGACGCGGGGTTGAGTGTCGTAGAAGTCTTGTTCACGGCTGCATCACCCAATCGCACAATCCCTGTGTGAATTTAACGGCCACAGCCTTTCGTCCTTTGTGATATTGCACGGCAACGACGGTTGCATCGGCCGCTGCGCCTCCGTGCGAGTCGCGTTCCAGTCGCACACGGTCTTCAAACTCCAGCGGCAGTGTCGAAAGAAAGATTGCGTTTTGTGCGCCGCCGAATTCCAGAACAGTGGCTTCCCGGAGCTTGGCTCTTCCGCCGCGGAGGGCTGTCACCTGCACCGGGACGCGAACCGCAGCGGCACCCGGGAAAAAGCGCGCAAGTTGCTCGGCGCAATCCAGTTCGTGCTCGCTGACGGCTGTTTCGGTTGAACGCTTCACGCAGCCTCTCGATTTGCGGACTTGGCGGCTCACACCCTTCGCAGGCCCGCACACACGTAGCGCTGCGAAAGACAGTATCCCGGCGATGAGGAATGCACGTCGGACACCAAAAGGGACGTGCTCTGATGACTGGTGAAGGAGTTGAAACGATGAGGGTTACGCATTCCCCGGCTGGTACCCGCGGCGCAAATGTCTCAGCGTGAAACGCTTGCGTCTCAGCTCTTGCCCTTGTGGAGGTGCGCTGAGCGCGGGATGAGACAGGCAGCGGCTAGTGCGAGGCGGCGCGCTGTTGCTGTGGAGTTGCGGGCGAAGTGCCGGCTTTCACGGGAATGTTGTAGCGCTTCAGCTTGCGATAAAGCGTGGCACGGCTGATGCCCAGCATTTTGCCGGCAAGCGCTTTGTCGCCGTTGGCTTGCTCGAACACGCGCAGGATCGTCATGCGCTCCATTTCCGCGAGCGCGGTCGTGGAGAGCGATGCGGCGTCCTGCGCGGAAGCTGGCGTCGCGGATGGTTGTTCCGTTCGGATGGCCGGCGGCAGATCGTTCACATCGATGATCTGATGGTCGCCGAGAGTTACCGCGCGAGCGATACAGTTCTCCAGTTCCCGGACGTTGCCGGGCCAATCGTAGTGCAGCAGGCTCTTCATCGCCGCGGGAGTGACCTGGAGGTTTCCGCCAGGAGCGTAGCGATCCAGGAAATGATGCACGAGCATGGGAATATCGGAGCGGCGATCGCGCAGCGCGGGAAGATGCACGGTCACGACGTTCAAGCGGAAATAAAGGTCCTTGCGGAAGGTGCCGTCACGATAAGCGGCTTCCAGGTCGCGGTTGGTCGCGGCGATGACGCGCACGTCCACTCCGACTTGATCGTTGCTGCCGACCGGGCGAATTTCCTTTTCCTGCAAAACACGGAGGAGCTTGGCTTGCATTTCGAGGGGCAGCTCGCCGATTTCGTCGAGGAAGATGGTGCCGCCATTTGCGGCCTGGAACAGCCCGGATTTTGTTTTCGTGGCGCCGGTAAACGCCCCTTTCTCGTAGCCGAAGAGCTCGCTTTCCATCAGCGTCGGAACGAGGGAGCCGCAATCCACTGCCACAAAGGGCGTCTGCGCCATTGTTCCGCGAAAATGAATCGCGCGGGCCACCAATTCCTTGCCGGTGCCGCTTTCGCCGGAAATTAGGACCGGGGTGCGCGTGTCCTTCAGGCGGGAAATCATGCGCAGGACGTCTTGGATGTTGGCGGAGGTGCCGATGATGCCATCGAGATTTTCCTCGGTGCTCACGCGCTCGCGCAAAAATGCATTTTCGGTGACCAGGCGAACCTTTTCCGCCATGCGTTGCAGCAGCAGGCGCATTTTTTCGACGCGAAATGGCTTTTCGATATAGTCGTAAGCGCCGAGCTTCATGGCATCGACCGCGGATTCAATCGAGCCGTGGCCGGTCATGATGGCCACTTCCGTGCGCGGCAAAAGAGTCTTTATCTGGCGAAGCAATTCTACGCCGCTCAAGGTCGGCAGCTTCAAATCGGTAAGCACAAGGTCGGGTATTTCCCTGTCCAGAAGCGCCAGGGCCGCCTCCGCGCTTTCTGCTTCAGCGCAAGCGAATCCAAGAGTATTGCCGATGGTCATGCACAAGCGGCGGATGCTTTGCTCGTCATCCACCACCAGTAAACGTGTTTTCAGTTCGTCGCTCATGGTTTCCCGAAGGTTTTCTCCACAATGGTCATCAATTGCTGCACGCGGAAGGGTTTTTCAATGCAGGGCGCCCGGCTTTGCGCCAGAAAAGCTTGCGTCTCGCTGTTGGCGGTGTCCCCGCTGATCAGGATAATGCGCGCGCATAATTCCGGCCGATTCTTCTGAATCCAAGCGTGCACTTCCGCGCCGTTCACCGCGCCCGGCATGCGAATGTCGGAGATAACGCCCGAGTAGTTCCCGCCGCTCAACATATTCAGACCTTCGGCGCCGGACGCGGCATTGGCTACCGCGTATCCGTGGCGCTCGAGCGCCGCGCGCAGGAACGCGGTCACCGAAGGCTCGTCCTCGATGAGCAGAATGGGCGCGAGGCTGGCGGGCGTCTGCGCCTTCATCGCCCAGCCTCTTTCGCAAGCGCGCCGGCCACACTGGCGTCATTGGCTACAGGAACGCGCACAACAAACGTGCTACCGGGCTGCCCGGAATTGTTCCAGCACAAAATCTCGCCGCCATGCGCGCGCACGATGCCGTAGCAAATGCTCAAGCCCAGCCCGGTGCCTTTGCCGGCTTGCTTGGTGGTGTAGAACGGATCGAAAATGTGAACCGGATCCGCGATGCCAGTGCCGTTGTCCGTGACCGCCACTTCGATGGAATCGCCGCGCAGTCGTGTGCGGATGACGATGCGTCCGCGCGGGCCGGCCTCTTGCACGGCGTCATAAGCGTTGTTGATGATGTTCAGGAAAACCTGCTGCAACTGCTGCGAATCACCGAACGCCGGGGACAACTTTTCATCGAATTCCTCCACCACCTCAACGCCATGGCTGGCAAAGTCATAGCTGCGCAGCTTGACGGTTTGCCGCAGGACGCTGTTCACCTGCACGAGTTCGCGCTGCACCGGCCGCTGCCGTGCGAAACTCAGCAAATCCTGCACGATGTCCTTCGTGCGTTGCGTCTCCTGCAGAATAATCTGCAAATCCTCGCGCGCGTTGTCTGGAATCTGCGGATTTTCCAGGAGCAGATCGGTGAAGCCGAGAA
>WNFC01000331.1_pt1 | contig 53467 bp, 47 predicted proteins | sample 5400541 | NCBI WGS metagenome assembly WNFC01 (sample SAMN13153342, study PRJNA577476) | soil metagenome | isolation source: 120 cm saprolite under Douglas fir tree site 2 hole 2 replicate 1 | place: USA:California | collected 2015-04-18
AGTTCCCCACGTCGGCCGCGCTCTACCTCGTCAAGGGCCAGGCGCCCCCACCGGGGCATCTCCTGGTCGAGGCCGAGCTCGCGCAGACGATCAAGACCATGGCCGCGGCCGAGCTCAAGGCGCGCGCACGCGGCCGTGCCGGCGCCATCCGCGCCGCCCGCGACGCGTTCTACAAGGGCGACATCGCCCGCCGCATCGCCGAGTACCACGCGCGTGAAGGCGGCCTGTTGACGGCCGAGGACCTGGCCGAGTTCTCGGTCGAGGTGGGCCCGGCACTCAAGACGTCGTTCGGCGAGTACGAAGTCGCGGCCTGTGGCTTCTGGTGCCAGGGGCCCGTGCTGCTCCAGATGCTGAATCTGATCGAGGGGTACGACTGGCGCGCGCTCGGCCACAACACGCCACGCGCGCTGCACATCCTGGCCGAGGCGACCAAGCTCGCCTTCGCCGACCGCGAGGCCTATTACGGCGATCCGCTCCACGTCAAGGTGCCGGTGGACGGGCTCTTGTCGAAGGAGTACGCGGCGGCGCGCCGCGCGTTGATCAGGGAAGACCGGGCCTGGCCAGACCTGCCGCCCGCGGGCGATCCCTACGGCCTTCGAGCCGTCGCCAACGGTGGCCACGGCGTCAGCGGCCCCGTGTCGCTGAGCCCCGGGGGCTTGCTCGACACGTCCTATGTCTCCGTCGTCGACGCGGAGGGGAACGCGTTTTCAGCGACGCCGAGCGATCCGGGCGTGGACTCCCCTGTCGTTCCCGGCGTGGGGTGCGTGGTCTCGCCGCGCGGATCGCAGGGCTGGCTCGCGCCCGGGCACCCGAGCGTCGTCGCCCCCGGCAAGCGTCCGCGGCTCACGCCCGCGCCGGCCATGGTGCTTCGCGACGGCCGAGCGTTCATGCCTTTCGGCACACCGGGAGGCGACGTGCAGCAGCAGGCTATGCTCCAGGTGCTCCTCAACATCACGGCCCACGGCATGGCGCCGCAGCAGGCCGTCGAGGCGCCGCGCGTCGCCACGCGGAGCTTCCCCGATTCCTTCTGGCCCCACGCGCATGCGCCCGGCTTGCTCGAGGCCGAGTCGCGGCTGAGCGTCGAGACGTGCGCCGCGCTGGCCGGCCTGGGGCACAACGTGGCCGAGTGGCCGGACTGGGATTGGCGTGCGGGGGCTGTGTGCTGCGTGGTCGCCCGCCCTGACGGCATCCTGATGGGCGGAGCGGACCCCCGACGCGGAGCGCACGCGATCGGCTGGTAGGGTTTCAGCGACGGCTAGGCCGCTGCTTTAGGGCCGGCGGCATACGCTGAGAGTAGCGACTGCAGATTGAACGGCTTGGCGATGACGAAGTCCACGATCCCGCTCGTCTCGCCGACCAGACCTTCGCTCTCGTCCCAGCCCGTCATGAGCCCCACGCGCAGCTGCGGCCAGCGCGCCCGAACCGCGCGCGCCACCTCCGCCCCCGTCATCCCCGGCATGCCCAGGTCGGTCAGCACGAGATCGACCGGCTGCCCGGCATCGAGCCAGGCCAGCGCTTCCTTCCCGCCCGCGGCCTGAAAAGCCGTGTGGCCCGAGATGCCGAGCATGTCGGCGAGCGCCGAGCGCACCTCGGGCTCGTCGTCCACGAGCAGCACGCGCAGCTGGGCCGTTGACGCCGGCGCAGTCACCGCGCGGCTGGGAGCAGAGATGGCCGCCGCGACCGGCGGCAGGGTGATGTGCACCGTGGTCCCGCGTCCCGGGGTACTGTCGATCTCGAGCTTGCCGTTGTGGCGCTGGACGATCCCATAGGTGACCGAGAGCCCCAGCCCCGTGCTCTTGGGACCCTTGGTCGTGAAGAATGGGTTGAGCGCCCGCTGGCGCACCTCCTCCGACATGCCCACGCCGGCGTCCGACACGTCGCAGTGCACGCCCTCGCTGTCGGCCCAAGTCTTCACTCCGAGCCGCCCGCCGTTCGGCATCGCGTCAATGGCGTTGAGGACGAGGTTCATCAAGACCTCGCGCAGCGGCGCGTATTCCCCGGCCACGGGTCGGATCTTGCCGAGGTCGAGAGCGGTGTCGATGCGGATCTGCCGCAGCAACGCCTCGTTGTGCCATCGCGGGCGTGTCAGGTCGAGCACCTCCTGCGCGAGCTGGTTGAGATCCACCGGCATGGCGCGGGAAACCGGCTGCACGCGGCTGAAGCGCTGGACGCGGCGGACCACCTCGGCACCGTCCTGCGCGGCCCGCTGGACGATCTCGAGATAGCGGCGCGCCTCGGGCTCCGCCACCTTGACGAGCAGGGTCTCGAGCCGGCCGAGGATGACGGCGAAGAGATTGTTCAAATGGTGGGCCATGCCCGAGGCGAGCTTGCCGAGGGCGGAGAGCGTTTCGCCGCGCACCAGCTGGGCCTGGGTCGCCCGCAGGTCGTCCACCACGTTCTGCAGCTGACCCGCCGACTCCTGCGCCTCCTGGAGCAGGCGCGCATTGTCCACGGCGTAGCCGATGTAGGTCAGAAGCGCGGTCAGGAACTGGAGATCGGTCGGGGTGAACGGCCGCGGCGTGGGCGGCGTGGTGCCCGCGTCCTCCTTCTTGGCGAGGTTGATCACGCCGATGATGCGGTCGCCCACGCGCACCGGCATGCAGATGAAGGAGCCCGTGCCGTACTTGGGGTCGTTGGTCCTGGCGAAGCGCGCATCCTTCTCGATGTCGTCGACGATGACGGCGTCGCCCAGCTCGGCGACCTTGCCCGCCACCCCCTCTCCCAGCCGCACCTCCGCCTGGTCGTGGACCTCGCCGGGCAGCCCGCGGGAGGCCGCGATGCGCAGCGTCTTCCGCTGCTGATCGAGCAGCATGATCGAGCCGATGTTGGCGTGGACCGCGCGCATCGTGCTCTGGAGGACGGAGGCGAGCAGATCCTGGATCTTCGGGATGCGGGTGGACATCTCGACCAGCTCGTTGAGCGTGCCCAGCTTGAAGACGAGGTCCTCGAGTCGCTGCGTCGAGGCCCGGAGATCCTCCAGCATCTGGTGGAAGGCGCCCGCCAGCTGGCCGATCTCGGCGACCTGGCCGAGGCCCGGCAGGCGTGCCGCCGCCTCGCTCGCCTCCGGCACCTCCTGGTTCGCGGAGATGGGTCCCTTGATGTTGACCGCCAGCCGGGCGATCTGGTCGACCAGCCGGCGGAAGACGACAAATCCCAGGCAGGCGATGACGAGGGCCATGAAGGCCGCGAACTGGGCCTCGGTCCTGGTGATGAGTTCCGAGACCGAGAGGAAAGCGACGAAGAGCAGCAGCGGCAGCAGGGCCACCAAGACAAAGATGACCGCGGCCGCCTCCCGGAGGCTCATCACCCTGGACACGAAACCGGGAAGCTTCATTGGTGGTTCTGTCTACTGTAGAATCCCGGCGGACGTTTCTGCAAGGGAACTTATCAGCCAAATCAGCCACGAAAGGGAGAGCCATGCGCAAACCCCGGCACGACCCCCAGCACAATCCCCAGCACAATCCCCAGCACAGTCCATTGTCGCGCAGGGAAGTCCTGAAATTCGGGGCCTTTACCACCGTGGGCGGCGTCCTGACCCCCGGTATCTCGATGGCCCAGGCCGTCGTGACCGACGCCAAGGGCATCGTCGCGCGGGATATCCAGCTGCAGGTCGGCGGCACGGCCATCCCGGCCTACGACGCCCGCCCCGAGAAGGCCGGACGATACCCGATCGTCGTCGTGATCTCCGGTTTCACCGGAAACAGCGAGCAGAACAAGGACGTCGTGCGGCGGTTCGCCCAGGCCGGCTACTACGCGATCGCCCCCGAGCTCTACCACCGGGAAGGCGGCATGCAGGGCAAGAACTTCCAGGAGATGGGCCAGATCTCGGGGAAGGTCACGCGTGCCCAGTACCTCGGCGACATAGGCGCCGCCGCCGACTACGCCAAGCAGCAGCCGTGGGCGCGGGCGGATCGGCTGGGCGTGACGGGATTCTGCGGCGGGGGGGCCCTGACGCTCCACTTCGCCGCGGAATACCCGGGGGTCGCGGCCGCTGCTCCGTGGTACGGTCACCTCAAGCGCACGTTTTCCGACGCGCCGGGCGTGGATGCCTTCAGCCTCGCAGACAAGATCAAGGCGCCGGTGCTGGGACTCTACGGCGAGGCAGACCCGGGCATCCCGGCGGATGACGTCAAGCGGTTCGAGGGGGAGCTCAAGAAGCGAGGCGTCCCCGCGGAGTTCATCCTGTATCCGGGGGCGCCGCACGCGTTCTTCTCCGACGACCGGCCGCAGGTCTACAAGAAGGAAGCGTCGGAGGACGCCTGGAAGCGGTGCGTGGCGTTCTTCGACAAGTACCTCAAGGCCTAGGGGGGTGTGAGCACGGATCGCGAGCCGACGGCCTCCACGTATCTCGGGCTGTTCTTCGTCGCGCTCGCGACGGTGATGTACGAGATCGTCCTCACGCGCATCTTCAGCGTGACGATGTGGTACCACTTCGCGTTCGTGGCGATCTCCGTGGCCATGTTCGGCATGACGGTCGGCGCCATCATCGTCTACCTCCGGCCGGCTTTCTTCACCCAGGAACGGGTGGCCGAGCACCTAACGCTGGGCGCGGTGCTGTTCGCAGTCTCGGCGGTGGTGAGCTTCGTCATCTCGCTCTTCGTGCCCTTCGATGGAGAGGTAACGATCGGCGGACTCCTGTCGACCGGCCTCACCTACGCGATCATCGCCGTGCCGTTCGTCTTCAGCGGGATCTGCGTGGCCCTGGCGCTCACGAAATTCTCGCAGCGGGTGGGCAAGCTGTACGCGTGTGATCTCATCGGCGCCGCCACCGGGTGCCTGCTGGTCATCGTCACGCTCAACGTGACGGACGGTCCGACCGCGGTCATCGCCGTGGGGGCCCTTGCCGGGCTCGCCGCCGTGTTCTTCGGCGCCCGCGCGAGCCCCCGGCTCAGGCGGGCCTCGGTGGCGGTCGCGCTGGTCCTCGGCGCCTTTGCCGCGGCTCACACGGTGCTCGTCCGCGACGAGTCGCCGCTCGTCCGTCTCCAGTGGGTCAAGGGAAGGGCCGAGCCCCGGCCTCTCTACGAGAAGTGGAACTCCTTCTCCCGGGTCACGGTGTTCGGAGACCCGACGCAACCCACGGCGCCGGCCGGCTGGGGTGTGAGCGCCACCTTTCGCCCGGAGCGTGGCGTCCGGCAGCTCTCGCTGCTCATCGATGCCTCCGCCGGCACCGTCCTCACCGGGTATGACGGCAACCCCGCCGATCTCGAGCACCTGAAGTACGACGTCACGAACCTCGTGCACTACGTGCGTCAGGGTGCGCGCGTCCTGGTGATCGGCGTCGGCGGGGGGCGGGACGTGCTGTCCGCGGTGCTGTTTGGTCAGCGGTCCGTGCTCGGGGTCGAGATCAATCAGGACATCATCGGGACGGTGAACGGCAAGTTCGGAGGGTTCACCGGGCACCTGGACCGTTTGCCGCAGGTCCGCTTCGTCAATGATGAAGCGCGCAGCTACATCGCCAGGCAGACGGAGCGGTTCGACATCATACAGATCTCGCTCATCGACACGTGGGCAGCCACCTCGGCGGGGGCGTTCGTCCTCACCGAGAACTCGCTGTACACGGCGGAAGCCTGGAAGCTCTTCCTCGACCGCCTCAGCCCGAACGGGATCCTCGCCGTCTCGCGGTATCACTTCCGGTCGAGACCGGACGAAACGTACCGCCTGACGTCACTGGCTCACGCGGCGTTGACACGGGCGGGCGTGACGGATCCCCGCCGGCACGTCGTGATCGTCAGGCAGATCGACGCGAGCGGCCGCACGCCGGTCGGGATCGCGACGATGCTCGTCAGCCGGGCGCCGTTCTCCGACCGGGACCTCGACACCATCGAGGCGGTGGCGCAGAAGATGCAGTTCGAAGTCGTGCTGAGTCCCCGGTTTTCCGCCGACGACACGTTCACCACGCTTGCCTCGGCAGGCGATCCCCGCCGGTTCCTCGCGAGCTTCCCGGTCAACATCGCGGCGCCCACCGACGACAGCCCGTTCTTCTTTCACACGCTTCGTCTCAGGAACGTGTTCGATCGGGCGAAGTCGGGACAGGAGCTCGATCACATCAACATGAAGGCCGTGTCCGTCCTGGGCGCGCTGCTCGTCGTGGTGATCGTCCTGACGCTCCTGTGCATCGTGGTGCCGCTGGCCATGACCACCGAGCGGGCGGACCTCCGGGGCAGCGTCCCCTTGCTGGTCTTCTTCGGCAGCATCGGCCTCGGGTTCATGTTCGTCGAGATCTCCCAGCTGCACCTACAGCCTCTCCGTGGTGCTCTTCTCCCTGCTCGTGTCGAGCGGCGTAGGCAGCTACCTGACGAGCATGGTCGGGGGGCGCGGGGCGACGGGGCCCACGGTGCGGCTCTTCCTTCTCCTGCTGGCCGTCCTCTTCGTGTTCGGGATCGTGAGCCCCGGCGTCATCCGCGGCTACCAGGAATCGACGACGCCGGTGCGCGTCCTGCTCGTGACGGCGATGCTGTCGCCCCTGGGACTCCTGATGGGGATGGCCTTCCCGCTGGGCATGCGGCTCGCGTCCGGGCGCACGCCCCGCCTGACGCCGTGGCTCTGGGGAATCAACGGCGCCACGTCCGTATGCGCCTCGGTGCTCGCGATCGTCATCGCGCTGAGCTCCAGCATCTCCGCCGCGTTCTGGACCGGAGTCGGCTGCTACGGCGCCGCGTTCCTCGCGTTCGTGTGGGCCTCGGCGGGTGGCCGTTCGAGATGAGCGGCCGCTGTTGGCCGCGAGACGAGGGCTGACTAGATCCGGCGCCGGCAGTCGATCCCGGAGCGCAGCACTAGGGAGTGCCGCCCTGTAGATCAGGGGGGTGCCTCACCGTCCCGGCCGGCTGTCGCGCTCGAGGAAATAGTTGATCCAGGAGCTCGTACCCCGCAGTGCCCGAAGCGGGGGTGGAATGTAGATTTTCAACGCCTCGACGCGGCCCGCCTCCCGGGCCCGCTCGTACACGTCCACCCATATGCAGGGCTGGTCCACCACTTCGCAGCGACCGAGATGCGTGCCCCCGCACGGTCCGTTGCGGAGCTGCTTGGGACAGGTCTGCGGGCAGACGTACTCGAGGTGCCCCAGCACGCAGTTCCCGCAGGCCTGACAGCCGAAGGCCGGGCGCTTAAGGGCCAGCTCCAGCCGCTCCACCGCTGCCGCGAGAAGCGGACGGCGGTCTGTCCAGGCGAACACGCGCTTCAGCACGCCGCGTAGCCACGTCTCGCGCGCGACAGGGAAGAACCGACCCAGAAGGTCCAACGCCCGCGGCAACACCTTCGCCTTCATCTTGCCGGCCAGAGAGGGCGAGGGACGTGGGCCGGCACCGCCGCCATAGAGATAGAAGCCCGCCGCCTCGCCGTAGCAGAGGGCGTCCGCCAGCTCCTCCCACCGCGGCCCCAGCTCCACCGCACGGCGGATGATCCAGGCGACCTGCTCGGCGTCGTGAGTCCCGCCGATGTAAACGCCGGCATAGCCCAGCCCTCTCAGCACGGCCGCGCCGGCCGCGGCGCGCTCGAGCCGGGCCCGACGCCCTCCGTCGGGGGCGGCGCTCTCCTTCCGCACCGCGTCGAGCAGGGCGGGGGAGACCCAGCAGCCGGGGGGCTGCCCGGTCGCCATCCGCTCGGCGGCGCGGAGGCCCAGCACGTAGACGTTGCCCATGAGCGGCGTCGTGAGACCGCGCTCGTCCACGTAGCGCTTGAGCTCGCGGAACTTCCGCGCGTCCCACCCCACCTGCGTGACGGCGACATCGGCCCCCGCCGCAATCTTCTTCTCGAGCTTGAGGTACTGATAGACGCAGTCCGCCTCGGTGTACTTGAAGGGAGAGACGGCGACCGCGATGTGGAAATCGGCTCCGGCGCGACGCAGCTCGGCGATCATGGCGACCAGCTGGACGGAGTCGAGATCGAACACCGGCTCCGGCTGGCCAGCCTGTCCAGCCTTGGGGTAGTCGCCGGTGAGCGCGAAGACATTCGGGATGTCCAGGGCCCGCAGGTCCTCCAAGGTCTTGCGGAGCCCCGCGCGGTCCTGGCCGACACAAGTCAGATGGATGTTCGGCGTGAGCCCGCGGGCGCGTGCGGCCGTCCCCACCCGGATCGGGTCGTGGCCGATGGCGCCGCCGGCGTAGCTCGTGATGCTCCCTGCCATCACCTCGGGCAGGGCGGCCAGGCGGGACGCGACCTCGAGCACGCGGGCCTCGCGGGTGAGGCCGGAGGCGACGAGCTCCACCACGTAGCAGAAGCGCCCGGCCCCGAGGGCCTGGGCCAGCGGATTGCTCACGCGCCCAGCTCCCTCCGAACGATGCGCGCGCCTTCGACCATGGCGCACAGCTTGGCGAAGGCCACGTCACGGGGCAGGTGGAGGCAGCCGCAGTCGGGATTCACGTGGAGCCGCTCTGCCGGCACGATCTCGAGCGCTTTCCGGATGCGCTCCGCCACGATCGCGGGGGACTCCACGTCGTGCGTCTTGACGTCGATGACCCCCAGCCCGAGCGCGAAGGGCGGGTCGAATTCCTTGAAGAGCTGCACGTCGTCCTCGCCGCGCCGGCCGAACTCCAGCGTGAGCTGCTGGACACGCGCGGCGTTGATGGCGGGGAAGAGGTAGCGATAGCTGCCCTCCCAGGACGGCTTTCCGTACCGGTTGCCATAGCAGATGTGCAGGCTGATACGGGCCTCCACACCCTCGACGAGCGCGTTGATGGCGTTGATGCTCCAGGGCAGATCCTCTGGGAAGCCCGAGTAGTAGGGCTCGTCGATCTGCAGGTGGGCGGCGCCCGCCCGGACCAGCTCTCGGAGCTCCAGGTTCATGACGCGCGCGATGTCGAGCGCGAAGGCCTCCTCGCTCGGGTAGTACTCGTTGCGGATGCGTTTGACGAGCGAGTGGGGGCCGGTGACCGACACCTTGGGCTGGCGCTCGGTGAAGCGGCGCAGGAAGCGGAAGTCCTCCACAAGTCCAAGCGACGCCGTCGGCATCTTGGCCCGGATCACGCTCTCATAGAAGTCGTAGTAGAAGCGCTTGGAGGCGTGATCGATCTGGACCCCGGGGAGTCGCATGGCGAAATAGTCGATCATGTTGTCGCGGCGCAGCTCGCCGTCGGACACGATGTCGACGCCTGCCACCTCCTGATCCTTGATGGCAGCCTTGACGGCCACGTCGTGGATCTCGTCGAGGTCGTGGCGGCTCATGCGCCGCTGGAGGAAGTCGCTCTTCACCCGCTCGAGCCAGCCGGGGATCGAGTAGCTCCCGACGACCGAGGTAGGCAGCAGGGGCATGCTCATAAGTTTAGTCCCGTTGGGTGGTGTACAAGATCGAGGTGCGCGACCCCGGACGGTAGCGGAAGGGCGCGAAGTGCACGTCGTAGCCGGCCCGCGCCCCCACGGCCCGCAGGAGGGCGCCGTTGACCCAGTTGACGACGGAGCCGTCGAGCTTGCCCGGCCCCCGGAAGCCCTGTCGATACTCATCCATCGAGGTCACGAAGATGTCCTGCACCTGGAGATAACCGCGGGGGTGCAGCAGGGGCAGGGTGTTGACAAAGCTCTCGGCGGCGCCGCGGGAGAGATGGAACCGCACGTCCTCGGGTGCTTCCGCGAGCAGGTCTTCGAGATGACTTTGATCGAGCCCCGGAGGCAGGGGCAGCTGGGCGAGGCCGTCGAGCGCAACCAACCGCTCCTCCAGGCGCATCGCGTCCCAGACGGCCCGCCAGAAGGCTGTGCCGCGAGCGCGGTCGCCCATCGCCTCGGGCCCGATCTTGAGCAGGCGGTGGATCGCGGCCGGCAGATCGGCAGGCGCCACGCCGAAGGGTTCCGCCAGGCGCCCGGCCGCCTCCGTCCGGAGATAGGCGCGCGCCTCGACCAGATACAGGCGTCCGTCGCGCCGCACTAGCTCGTCGTGCGGCAGGTTGTCATAGACGTTGGTCAGGTGGAGGTAGAGGATCTTGTAGCGGAGGAACGAAAGCGTGCGGAAGGGGTCGAGCGCGTCCATGGCAAGCACGCTCACCGCGTCACGGTGGCGCGTCAGGGCGGCCAGCGCCCGGTCCAGCGTCGGCATCGAGTAGTCGCCGAGAAGGAAGCGAAGGCGCGGGTAGTATTCCGTCGCGCGCTCCTCGTCGAGGGCCCGGAAGCGGTCGAGCCAGAGGGCGGCGCGCGTGCCCGAGCCCACCCCGATCTCGAGCGCGAAGATCTCCGGCGGGAGCTGGCCGCGCTTGTCCACGTCCCGCAGGAGCGTCCAGAAGTCTGCCACGGAGTCTGCCACCGCCTGCGGGTGATTGGCATCGGACTTTCCACTGGGCAACGCTTCCTCGAAGCCGCGTCCGGTCGCTTGCTCCCAGTCGCCCAGGCGTTGCCAGAAGAGCCGGTTGAAGCGCCAGATGAGACTGTCCCGGATCGGGACGAAGTCGTCGAGCCACAGGCGTCCCGCGTCGTCGACGGCGTCGCTTCCCAGGGAGCCGAGCGCGCGCGCGAGCGCCTCCCGGAGCCCTTCGGGTTCGGTTTGACGCAGATCCACGGCCAGCTCCGCCAGCGGCATGACGTTGCCGAGGGCGTCGGTGGTCTTCCGCACCGTCACCGCTTCACGGAAGCTGGCGCGGTACTGGATCCAGTCGAGGTGGACCCGAAGCGCCGGCAGGAGGCGACGGTCGACCCGGCCCTCCTCGACCAGCTCGAGGAGGATCGTCGCCAGCTCTCCCGCCTTGGCGGCGAGCCCCGGCTGTGTGGCAGGGCTTGACGCGAGGTGATTGACGTGGACGATCACGGTAGCTGCCGTCTGGCGATGAATTCTTTCATGATCTCGGAGGTTCGCGACGCGATCGGCGACCTACGGTCGCGAAGAGCCTGGCCATGGAGACCTCGGTGATGCAATCCTCACCTGCCTTGTAGCACGCCGCGGCATCGTAGACTAGACCGAGCGCTGAGCGGCACGTTCCGGGCTACCCGCCAATCTCATTGCGCACGATGCGCGCGCCCTCGACGAGCGCACGGAGCTTCTGCTGCGTTGCCCAGCGCGGTGTCTCCCAGAAGCCGCAGTCGGGGTTGAGCCAGAGCTTGTCGGGGGCAACGTGTCGGAGTAGCGCGCGCACCCGCTCGGCGACCTCCTCGGGCGTCTCCGGCTTGAACGCCTTCACATCGATCACGCCTGCGCCGAGCTCCTTATCGCCGGCGAGGTCCTTCCAGAGTCCGAGGTCCCCCATGCCGCGGTTGGCGTACTCGAGGACGACCTGCGACGCCATGAGCTCGTGGAGCGCGGGGTAGACGTTCCGGTAGTCACGCACGGCGGAGAAGGGCCGGCCGTAGAGGTTGCCGAAGCACACGTGCACGGCGATCTTCGCGGCCACGCCCTCCACGGCGCGGTTGACGCCTCTGGCGAACTGCGGCGCCGAGCCCGCGTACATCCCGCTGTGGGGCTCGTCGATCTGGATGAAGTCGGCGCCCGCCGCGACCAGCGCGCGGCACTCCGCGTTGACGATGCCGACCAGGTCGGCGAGCAGCGTCTCCTTGTCGCGGTAACCACCGCCGAGCCGGAGCGGGAACATGAGCGTGTAGGGGCCTGGCATGGTGGCCTTGAGGGGCCGGCTCGTCAGTCGTCGCGCGAGCGCGAACTCCTCGACGATGCCGAGGCCGGCGGGTGCGGTGACCTTCGCGACGACGTCGAACGGCGTATTGGTGTCCCAGTGCGGCTGGCCGAGCTTGCGGGGCGCCTCCATCGTGCGAATGCCCTCGAGTCGCGCGTAGAAGCCGATGATGAAGCGCACGCGCCCCATCTCGCCTGTCGAAAGCACGTCGACCCCCGCGCGCTCCTGGTCGAGGAGGGCGAGCTGGGTCGCGTCCTCCGTCAGCTCGGAGAGGTCGGTGGTGCCGAGGCGCCCGGCCTCGAGCGCCTCGCGTGCGAGCCACACCCATCCGGGGAGGCCGTGGCTGCCAATCACGGACGTCGGCAGGAGCGGGAGAGCAGGCGTCATGAGTGGGGCCCTCTCTTGGGCGTGAAGGCGCGGCCGAGATAGGCCTCGGCCACGCGGGGATCGGCAAGCACGGTGTCGGGCGGCCCCTCGGCGATCTTCTGGCCGAAGTCGAGCACGCTGACGCGGTCGGCGAGGTCGGCCACCAGCTCCATGTCGTGCTCCACCCAGAGCATCGCCATGCCGAGCTCGTGCCTGATCCGGAGGAGGAAGCGCGCGAGGTCTTCCTTCTCCTCGCGATTCATGCCCGTCGACGGCTCGTCGAGCAGGAGCACTCGGGGTTCCATCGCCAGGGCCCGGCCGATGGCCACGAGCTTCTGCACGCCGAAGGGCAGGTCGCCCACGAGGGCACCCCGATGACGCTCGAGCTCGAGGAACTCGACGATCTCCTCGACCCGTCGCCGGTGGACGATCTGCTCTCGCCGCGAACGGCCGAAGTAGAGACCGCCGGCAATCAACCCCGCGCCCATGAGCAGATGGCGGCCCAGGAGCACGTTGTCGACGACCGACATGTGGCGGAAGAGCTCTACGAACTGGAACGTGCGCGCGACGCCGCGCGCGGCGATCTCGTGAGCGGACAGATCCTGGACGGGATGCCCATCGAGGCGAATGCTGCCGCCGCTCGGCCGGCAGAAGCCGCCCAGCGCGTTCAGCAGCGTGGTCTTGCCCGCGCCGTTGGGGCCCACGAGGGCGGTCAGCGTATGCGGGGCGAGCGCGAGGCTCACGCGGGTGAGGGCGTGAATCCCTCCGAACGAGACGGAAAGGTCCTCGATCTCGAGCGCAGCCGTCATCCGAACCACCGCCGCCGGCGACGGTACTGCTTTACGTCGCGATAGCTTCTGGCGCCGTGGCCGCGCCCCGTGCCGAGGTAGAACTCCTGGACGTCCGGGCTGGCGGCGAGCGCTGCCGCGGTGCCCTCGAAGGCGATGCGGCCGTTCTCGATGACGTAGCCGCGGTCCGCGATCGCGAGGGCGGCGGCCGCATTCTGCTCCACGAGGAGGATGGCGAGTCCCAGCTCGTCGCGGAGCCGCCGGAGGATCTCCATGAGCTGCTCCACGACCAGCGGCGCCAGCCCCAGCGAGAGCTCGTCCACGAGGAGGATATCCGGTTGACAGGAGAGCCCGCAGGCAAGCGCCAGCATCTGGAGCTCTCCACCTGACAGATACCCGGCGAGCTGCCGGCCGCGCTCGGCCAGGACGGGGAAGTAGCTGGCGATCTCGTCTGGCGCGATCGAGCGGCGCCCGGGGAAGGGGGGCCGCGTGCTTGCACGCAGATTCTCGGCCACGGTGAGCGACTCGAAGACCTTGTCGCGCTCAGGGATCAGCACGAGGCCGCGGCGGGCCAGCCGGTGGGGAGGTGCTCCGTTGACGATCTCGCCCCGGTAGCGGATCCGGCCGTCGGTAATGCGGGCATCGTCAGCGTCGAGGAAGCCGGAGGCGGCGCGGAGCGTCGTGGTCTTGCCGGCGCCGTTGGGGCCCAGGAGCGCGACGATCTCCCGATGGTCCACCCGCAAGGTCACGCCCTGCACGGCCGTCGCCACGCGGTGGTAGACGACCTCCACCTGCTCGAGCTCGAGGAGTGGCGACGCGCTCACCGCGAGCTGGCCCGCAATGGCCGGTAGCGGAGCGGCCAGAGGAGGAGCCAGTTGCGGGCGCGGCGCCAGATGCCCACCAGCCCCTGGGGCTCGAAGACCAGAAACAGCGCCATGAGCAGGCCGAAGGCGCCGAACTTCATCGGGAAAAGATAGTACTCGGCGCTCCCCAGCTTGAGGGCTCCCACGCCCGCGTCGATGACGTGGGGCAGGAGCGTGACGAAGGCCGCGCCCACGATCGCGCCGAGGACGGACCCGAGCCCGCCGATGATCACCATCGCGATGTACTCGACCGTCACGTTGAAGCCGAAGGCCTCTACCGAGACGAACGAGCGTTGGTAGGCCCAGAGCGCGCCGGCGAGGGACGTCATGACGGAGCTGGCGACAAAGGCGAGTAGCTTGTAGCGCGTCACCGGAATGCCGAGGCTCGCCGCCGCCGGCTCGCGGTCGCGTAGCGCCATCCAGGCGCGCCCCACGCGTGAGCGGCCCAGGTTCACGCAGACGAAGGTCGCGGCGGTCGCTGCGGCGGCCAGGACATAGTACCAGTGCCTGCCGCTCCTGATCGACAGGGGACCGAGCGTCAGCGGGGGCACGCTCACGCCCGTGTTGAAGCCCCAGCGCGCCTGGTACTCGCCGCCGGCGTAGAGCACGAGGTAGTACATGGCCAGGGTGCCGAGGGCCAGGTACAGCCCCCGGAGCCTCAGCGAGGGAAATCCCACCGCCAGCCCGAGCAGCGCCCCAACCAGCGCGGCAGCGGGGAGGGTGACGAGGGCGGGCGCGCGCGTGGCCTCCACGAGGATCGCCACCGTGAATGCGCCGGCGGCAAGGAAGCCCGCATGGCCGAGCGAGATCTGGCCCGCCATCCCGGTGAGGAGGTGGAGTGACAGCGCTCCGATCGCCGCCAGCGCAGTCTGCGAGCAGAGCTCGAGGGCGAACGGGGAGACCACCCACGGCAGGCCCAGCATCGACAGGGCGAGCGCGCCGAGGGCGAGGCGGCGCGGCGCGCTGTCGACCAGCGCCATGTCTGCCGCGTACGAGGTCTTGAAGGCGCCGCTGCCGTGGGCCATGTCAGACGCGCTCGAGCTCCTCCCGCGTCCCCGCAAAGCCCCAGGGGCGCACGAGGAGCATGCCGAGCAGGCACAGGAACGGCGATACGTCGGCGAGGAGGGGATTGCCGTAGCGGATCGTGAGCACCTCGACGGCGGCGACGAGCAGTGCGGCGGGTACGACGCCGCCGAGGCTGTCGAGACCGCCGACGAGGGCCACCGCGAAGGCCTTGAGGCCGAGGACGCCCACCGAGGGATCGAGGCGCACGTTGCTCGCGAAGAGGGCACCGGCGATCCCGCAGGTGAGGGACGCCAGGCCCCAGGACAGCGCGAAAAGGAGCTGGAAGTTGATGCCCCGCTGCGCGGCGAGGAGCGGGCGCTCTCCGGCTGCCCGCATGCGGATGCCCACGAGCGACACGCGGAGGAACGCGAAGAGACCCGTCATCACCACGCACGCCGCGAGCACCGTGAATAGATCGATGAGGGAGATCGCCGCGCCCCCGGGGAGCGCTACCGGTCGATTGCTGAACGCCATGGCCTGGGCGGGATAACGGACCTGATCCGAGTAGAGAAGCACCACCGACACGCGCAGGAGAATGCCGACGCTCACCGTCACGAGCACGGCGGCAAAGATCGGGTGCGCGGCCATCGGCCGCATGAGGAGGACATAGACCAGCACACCGATCGCGAAGCTCGCCGCGATCGCGAGCCCCGCGGCGGCCGGCGGCACCGAAACGGTCGTGGCCGCCGCCCACAGCGCATAGCCTCCGACCATCATGAGGTCGCCCTGGGCGAGGTTCAGCACGCGGCTGGCGCGATAGACGAGTACGTAGCCCACGCCCAGGAGCGCATAGAGGCTCGCGAGGACGACGATGCCCGCCGCCGTCTGCACCGGCTACTTGACCTCGAGCCTCGCCCAGTCTCCGACGGGGACGATGGCACCCTTGCCCGCGTCCCAGCGGTAAACCTTGTAGTACGTGCTCCTGCGGTAGTGATTGTCGCCGCTCCACTCGATGGGGCCGCCGCGCAGGCCCCTGGTGTCCACGGCCACCGACGTGAGGGCCTGGGCCAGCCTGTCCTTGCCGCAGGGCCAGCCGCATTTCCTGAGCGCCTGTTCGAGCACCATCGCCGAGACCCAGCCCTCGGCCATGTAGTCGGCCGGATGCGCCGTCTGTCCCTTCACGGTGTCCTGGATCTCGCGGTGGATAGGCAAGTTCTCAGTAAACAGCGCGTTGCCCCCGAAGGCCAGGAGGTTCGGAGCCTTGAGGCGCGTGAGATCGGCCTGGGCCTGCTGATGGGCGTAGAGAACGTAGCTGCCGCGCCAGCCGATGCGCTGGAGCGCCTCGAACACGCCAATCTCGACGGGCCAGGGCGCCCAGGAGAGCACCCAGTCTGCGCCCGCGTCCTTCAGCTTCGCCGCGAACGGCGTCAGATCGGCTGAGCCGCCGGGCACGACGACGACGGGGATGGTCTCGAGGCCTTCCTCGCGCGTGAGCTTCTCGGCGAACTCCATCTCGCCCTGCGAGATGGGGATGTTCTGGGCGACAAAACCAACCTTCACCTTGCGGCCCGCGGCCTCGCGCTTGATGAACGGCACAGCGAAGCGGCTGTCCCACTGCGCGCCGAATGACGTCGAGCAGAACACCAATGCCTGCGCGGGCGGGAAGGCCTCCTTCGGGCACACGCCTCCGCCGAAGATGAGCGGGATCTTTCCCGCCTCCGACTCGGTCATGAAGGGCTTGTAAGTGGGCGAGATGGACGCGACGACGATGGCGCTCACGCCATCGCCGAACTTCTTCGCGTTGGCGGCGGCTCGCGAGGGCTCCCCGCGGTCGTCCTCGTAGGCGATCTCGACCGGATGGCCGTTGATGCCGCCGGCGTCGTTGACCCTCTTGAAGTAGGCCTTGTAGGCGTCGAAGGTCGGCGCATAGGTCCCGGCCGCGGGGCCGGTGATGGCCGCGCTCATCCCGATCCGATAGGGCTCGGCGGCCAAGGCGGGGGCCGCCAGCCAGAGCGCGAGCGTCCAAGCGACAATGCCTGTGACGGATGGTCGGGGCATGGGATGGCTCCTCCTATGGGCGGATCGAGGGTTCCAGATTGGCGAGCTCGGCAGCGATTCGCCGTTCCTCGTCGAGGGCGTACATCGCGTCCAGGAGCTCGCGGTAGCGCTCGGCCATGAGGCGCCGCTTCACCTTGCGGGTCGGGGTCACGGGCTCGCCCTCCTCCTCGGGATCGAGCTCGCGCGGCAACACGCGGAAGGCCTTCACCTGCTCGACGCGAGCCAGCTCGGCGTTGGCGCGGCCCACCTCGGCCTCGATCAGTCGCCGCACCTCGGCGTGGCTCACGAGCGAGGTGTAGCCCCCGTAGGGGACGCCATGCGCGCGTGCCCACTCGGCGACCGTCTCCGCGTCCAGCTCGAGCAGCGCCACGAGGTACTTTCGCCCCTCGCCGAAGACGGTGGCCTCGGAGATGTACGGGCTCGAGCGGAGCCGGTTCTCCACGTGCGCTGGGCTCACGTTCTTGCCCCCTGCCGTGAGAAGGAAGTCCTTCTTCCTGTCCACGAGGCGGAGGGCACGGTGCGGCGTCCATTCGCCCACGTCGCCTGTGACGAGTGCGCTGTTCCGATAGGCGGCCGCTGTCGCTTCCGGGTCCTCCCAGTAGCCCGCGAAGAAGAACGGGCTCTCGGCCAGGATCTCGCCGTCGTCGGCGAGCGCCACCGACACGGTCGGCGCGGGTTGGCCTACGTCGCCCGGCCGGGGCCGATCGCCTTGCTGGCCCGCGATGATGGCGCCGCCCGCCTCGGTCTGCCCGTAGACCTCGAGCACATTGACGCCCCAGACCTGCCAGAGGGCGGCGACCTCGGGCGGCAGCGGGGCGCCGCCCGAGAGGACGAGCCGCGCCCGCGCCAGTCCCACCTTATCGAGCAGCCAGCGGAAGACCAGCGCACGGCCGAGGCGCGCCGCCGCGCGGAGCCAGCGCGGGGCCCCGCCGGCCCAGTGGCGGGAGAGTTCGGCGCGCCCGACGCGCATCGCGGCCCGGTACGCCGCTCGCTTGAGCGGGGAGGAGGCCTCGAGCGCGACGAGGAGGTGCGAGGCCATCTTCTGGAGGTAGCGCGGCACCGTGAAGACGAACGTGGGCGATATCTCGTAGAGCGTCTCGGCGAAGGCCTCGACGTCCTCCGGGTAGTGGGGAACGATGTCGGCGAGGAGCGGCAGTGTGATGGTCGCGTCGCGCCCCATGACGTGGGAGAGCGGCAGGAACGCGACGGCGCGGTGCGGGCCCGCCGCGAGAACCGGGTAGTGCGCGAGCAGGTTGGCCGCCGCGGCAACATGGTGCCCGTGGCGGAGCACGGCGCCCTTCGGCGACGCCGTCGTGCCCGAGGTGTAAACAATAGTCGCGGGGTCCTCGGGACGCACGAGGGCAGCCAGGGAGGCGAGGGCGTCGGGGCGGCTGGGGAGCTCCGCGCGCCCCTCGGCCTCGAGCCGCGGGAACGGCACCACGCGGTCGTCCCGATACACGAAGAGCGCCCGTGTGTCGACGATGAACACCGTCTGGAGGCGCTCGCAATCGGGCCACACCGCGAGCGCCTTGTCGAGCGGCTCCTGGTCTTCCACGAACAGGTACCGCGCGCCGCCGTGGCGGAGCAGGAAGGCGAGCTCGCTCGACGAGCTGGTGGGATAGATGCCGTAGGTGGTCGCGCCCGCGGTCTGGGCGGCCAGGTCGGCGACCGTCCACTCCGGGCAGGCATGGCCCATGATTGCCACCGTCTCGCCCCGCGCGAGACCGCGCGCCTGGAGCGCCAGCGCGACGGACGCCACGCGCTCGGCCATTTCGCGCCAAGTGGTCTCGCGGTAGATGCCGAGCTCCTTCCCGCGGTACGCGATCCCGTCGGGAGTGCACTGCGCGCGCTCGACGAGAAGGCCCGGGAGGGTGTAGCGGGCGAGGCGCTCGAAGTCCATCGCCAGATCCTTCATAGGACCGGCGGCCTCCGGGTCCCGCCCGCCCCCTTCACCACCACGTGCAAGTCCACCGGACGCGGTGCGCTGCGCCCGCGACGGCGGCGCCGGACGGCGAGGCGAGCCGCCGCCCAGCGGCACCAGCGCGTGTACATCTCCTCGTGCCAGATGCCCTGCTGGAGGCAGAGGTAGGGGCCGACGAGCGTCTCGTGCACGGTGCGCTCGACGGGCCCGTGCTCGCGCGTAAGGGCGCGGAGCAGCGCGCGGTACGTCCGGAGCCGCTCCTCGTGGAGGCGGTGGCACGCGTCCAGCAGCGCCCTGGCCTCGTTCCGGCCGAGCAGGTCCACCGCCCAGATGCGGAGCAGCCATTCGTCCTTGAGGGCGAGGGCGCGCTCCGGGGCCCGCACCCAGGCCACCAGTGCCTCGCGCCCGTCCTCGGTGAGCGTGTAGACGGTCTTGGTGGGCCGGCGGGTCTGGGGCTCGCGCTTGGCGGAGACGAGGCCGCGCCGTTCGAGGCGCTTGAGCTCGGCGTAGATCTGCGAGGGGTGGGCGTGCCAGCAGAAGGCAACGGATCCGTAGAACCGCTTGGTCAACTCGTAGCCCGCCAGCGAGCGTCGACTCAGGATGGCGAGGAGGGCTTGGCTCAGCATCGAATTGTGGGAGAGCCTAGGCCCCATCGTGGAGTCTGTCAAGTCAAATACTCCAATATTGGAGCAACCGGAGGCATGCGGCGCGAACCGGCCTGCCGACCCGCGCGACAAGGTGGTCAATCATCGAGAATTCACCGAGGCCGATCGCCTACGTCGTGACAAAGTCCTCGCCCAGAAGGGTTGGGCGGCGCCCGACTGGCTGCGCGAGTGGGGAGGCACGGGCGGTACCTCGGTCCAGCGCGAGTTGATTCCGCAGATGAACCGTACGACTGACTTAGCCTTCGCCTCGTGGCTTCGCCCCTCAGCTCGAACAGCCACGAGCGTGCGGCCGAAGGCGCCCCAACAGTATGGGTCGCAGATGGGCCTTCTTCATCAGCCTCAGAGCTGGATTTCGAGCCAGGCGCGGCGGTTGATACGCCCGGTGAGCCGTGAGAAGATATCCCCTACCAGCATCTGCCAGCCGTACTTCGATCGCAGCGCCGCGTGAGCCTTCGCGATCGAGCGGGGCTCCGTCACGATCCGAGCGCTGGCGTCCAGCCAGGCACCCAGCACCCGCCCGCGAGCATCCGACGGGGCGACGCGCGCCCGCGAGGTATGCCGCAGCCGCTTGACCTTGCCCGACTCCCCGCCTGTGAACACGTACAACCGGCGGTCCGCCGCCGCGAACCAGACGGGAGTGGCGACCTCGGCCCCGCTGCGGCGGAACGTCGCGAGGCTCAGGTAGCGATGGCGCTCGAGATCACCGATGCCGGTCACGGGTCACTACCCAGCCGCCACTGGAGCGACATGCTGGGCGGGACGAGGGCTCGGGCGGGCGCTGATCGGCACTTCCTTGATGAGGAGCGAGAGACCGGACGCGATGAAGGCGAGCACCGCCGCCGACAGGAAGGCCCAGGAGTAGGACCCGGTGGCGTCGAAGATGGCCCCGCCGGCCCAGGCGCCGATGGCCGAGCCGACCTGGTGCGAAAAGTAGATCCATCCGGAGAGCGCGCCAACGGAGAGCCGGCCGAAGATATTCGCGGTCAGCGTCGTCGTGGGCGGTATCGTCGAGATGTAGTTGAGTCCGAATATGGCCGCGAAGACGTGGAGCGACGGCACGTTCCACACGTAGAGCAGGAATATCAACGAGAGTCCCCGCACGCCGTAGTAGAAGGCGAGCGGACCCTTCCGCCCGAAGCGGTCGCAGATCCAGCCGGACGCGACCGTGCCCACGATGTTCATCGCGCCCATGAGGCCGAGCGCCTGAGCGGCGTGCATCTGCGAGAAGCCGTGCTCGGCGGCGTGGGGCACGAGGTGGGTCAGCACGAGTCCGTTGGACGTGTACCCGCACACGAAGAAGGTGGAGGCGAGGAGCCAGAAGGCCGGCACGCCCATGGCTTCCGACACGGGCACTCGCCGCTCGTCCTTCACCCCGCCGAAGGCCGCCCCGGCAGCCGTGCCCGTTCCGTACGGTCTCAACCCCATGTCGGCCGGATCGTTGCGCACGAAGGCCAGGATCATGGGCAGGGCCAGCAGAAGGATGCCCACGCCCAGCCAGAGGAATGAGGCGCGCCAGCCGTAGAGGCTGATCAGCACCATCGAGAGCGGGACCACGAGCATCTGGCCGGCCGACATGGCGCCGCCGAGGATCCCCAGGATCAGGCCGCGTCGCGCCACGAACCACCGGGCGGCGATCGTGGAGGCCGTGGCGGGGCCGAGGCCGCCGGCACCGGCGGCCATCAGCACGCCGGCGCTGCCGTACATCTGCCAGAGGTGTCCCACCAGCGACGTGAGCAGGGCGCCTGCGCCGAGGATGATCGTGGACAGGAGCATGACGCGGCGAGGTCCCCAGACGTCCGCGAGCCAGCCGACCATGGGCCCGACGGCGCCGAGCACGAAGAGGGACAGCGCGGCGGCTCCCGAGAGCTGCGCGCGGGTCCAGCCGAACTCCGTTTCGATCGGCTTGATGAAGACGCCGAACACGGCGCGGATTCCGGAAGCGGCCAGCATCACGAACACCACCGCGGCCAGCACGATCCAGCCGTAGTACAGCGGCTTCCGGGTCCCGGTCACGAATCCTCCCTCGATCGTTTCCTGTTTGGACGCGGAGGAGCCCGGCTTGGATTCGACGGTTGGATTCGTCAGCGCGCGGCTTGCTTACGGAAGACGATCTCGCCGCCCTTGGCGTCGGCCACGACGGCGTCGCCGTCCTTAAACTCGCCCTCCAGGAGCTTGAGCGCCAGCGGGTCCTGGATAAGCCGCGGGATGGTGCGCTTGAGCGGCCGCGCGCCGTAGACGGGGTCGTAGCCCTCGCGCGCGAGCAGCTCTTCGGCCGCGGGCGTCAACGTCAGCGTGATCCGCTTGTCGGCCAGGCGCTTCATGAGATAGGCAGTCTGGATCTTGACGATCCGGCCGATCTCCTCGCGCCCGAGCGCTTTGAAGATCACGATCTCGTCGATCCGGTTCAGGAACTCGGGACGCAGCGACTGTGTGAGCAGGTCCATGACCTCGGCGCGCAGGCGCTTGGGATCCTGCTCCTCGCGGAAGAGATGGCTGCCGAGGTTCGAGGTCATGATGACCACGGTGTTTCGAAAGTCCACCGTCCGGCCGTGACCGTCGGTGAGGCGGCCGTCGTCGAGCAGCTGCAGCAGCACGTTGAAGACGTCGCCGTGCGCCTTCTCGATCTCGTCGAAGAGGACCACGGAGTACGGGCGCCGCCGCACCGCCTCCGTCAGCTGCCCGCCCTCGTCGTAGCCGACGTAACCAGGCGGGGCGCCGATGAGCCGCGAGACCGTGTGTTTCTCCATGTACTCGGACATGTCGATGCGGATCATGGCGCGTTCGTCGTCGAAGAGGAACTCCGCCAGCGCGCGCGCCAGCTCGGTCTTGCCCACTCCCGTGGGCCCGAGGAACAGGAACGAGCCGATGGGGCGGTTGGGGTCGGAAAGCCCCGAGCGCGCTCGGCGCACGGCATTGGCGACGGCCACGATGGCCTCGGTTTGGCCGACGACCCTGCGGGAGAGGCGCTCCTCCATCTGGACGAGCTTCTGGACCTCGGCCTCCAGGAGGCGGGTCACCGGGATGCCCGTCCACTTGGCGACGGTCTCGGCGACATCCTCTTCGTCGACCTCCTCCTTCAGCATCCGCTGGTTCTTCTGCAGCTCGGCGAGCCGGGCGTTTTCGGACTCGAGCTTGCGCTCGAGCTCGATCAGCGTGCCGTACTGGAGCTGGGAAGCCTTCTCGAGGTCGCCGCGACGCTTTGCGTCCTCGATGGCGAGCCGCGCGGCCTCGGCTTCTTCCTTGACCTTGGCCATGGCCATGATCGCGTTCTTCTCGGCCTTCCAGTGGTTCTCGAGGCGCGTGTACCGCTCCTTGAGATCGGCGAGCTCCGCGTCGAGGCGGGCCAGACGCTCCTTGGAGAGCCTGTCCGATTCGCGGGCGACCGACACGCGCTCGATGCCGATCTGCATGATGCGCCGCTTGATTTCGTCCAGCTCGGCGGGTAGCGAGTCGATCTCGATGCGCAGGCGCGAGGAGGCCTCGTCGATCAGGTCGATGGCCTTGTCGGGGAGGAAGCGGTCGGCGATGTAGCGGTGCGAGAGCACGGCCGCCGCCACCAGCGCCGAGTCCTTGATCTTGACCTTGTGGTGGACCTCGTACTTGTCCTTGAGGCCGCGGAGGATGGCGATCGTGTCCTCGACCGAGGGCTCCTTGACCATCACCGGCTGGAAGCGCCGCTCGAGCGCCGGGTCCTTCTCGATGTACTTGCGGTACTCGTCCAGTGTGGTCGCGCCCACGCAGCGGAGCTCGCCGCGAGCGAGGGCAGGCTTGAGCATGTTCGCCGCATCCACCGCGCCCTCGGCCGCGCCGGCGCCGACGAGCGTGTGCAGCTCGTCGATGAAGCAGATGATCTCGCCTTCGCTCTCGGTGATCTCGCGCAGGACGGCCTTCAGGCGGTCCTCGAACTCGCCGCGGTACTTCGAGCCCGCGACCATGGCGCCGATGTCGATGGCGAGCAGGCGCTTGCCCTTGAGGCCCTCCGGCACGTCGCCGCCCACGATGCGCTGGGCGAGGCCCTCGACGATGGCGGTCTTGCCCACGCCGGGCTCGCCGATCAGCACGGGGTTGTTCTTCGTGCGCCGGGAGAGCACCTGGATGACGCGGCGGATCTCCTCGTCCCGCCCGATGACGGGGTCGAGCTTGCCCTTCCGCGCCAGCTCGGTCAGGTCCCTGGCGTATCGCTGGAGGGCCTGGTACTTCTCCTCGGGGTTGGCGTCGGTGACGCGCTGGGAGCCCCGCACCTCCACGAGCGCCTTGTAAATCGTCTCGGGCGTGACGCCGGCCTTGGCGAGGATGCGTCCCGCTTCGCCCGACTTGTCCTGGGCGATGCCGATGAGCAGGTGCTCGGTCGAGCAGTACTCGTCCTTGAGGCGCTGGGCTTCGTCCCACGCGCGGTTGAGCGCGCCCTCGAGCCGCTGCGAGGCGTACTGCCCCCCGCCGCCCTTGACCGCCGGCAGCTTGTCGAGCGCGGCCTGGACTTCCTGGGCTATCGCCTCGGGCCGCGCGCCGAGCTTGGCCAGCAGCGGTCCGACCACGCCCTCTTGCTGCTGCAGCAGCGCCAGCAGCAGGTGCTCGGGCTCGAGGGCCTGGTGATTACCCTGGTCCGCCAGGGACTGCGCCGCCTGGACGGCCTCCTGTGCCTTCACGGTGAACTTGTCGAACTTCACGATGTCACCTCGCCACGAAGTTTCTTCAGATCCTGGTAGAGCTCTTTCTCCTGCGGGCTCAAGCCGGTCGGAATGCTCAGGTGCACCTGCACGAACTGATCACCCGTGCCGCCACCCTTCAGGCGCGGCATGCCGTAGCCCGGCAGGCGGAAGGTCCGGCCGCTCGACGTCTCGGGCGGGATTTTCATCGAAACCTGGCCTTTGAGCGTTGGCACCGAGACCTCCGTGCCGAGCGCCGCGTCGTGGGCCGGCACCGGCAGGGTCGAGTAGAGGTCGTCGCCCTTGCGCTCGAAGCGCGGGTCCGGCCTCACCGTGACCTTGAGATACAGGTCGCCGCGCACGCCGCCGCCCGCGCCGCCCTGTCCTTCGCCGCCCACGCGCACGCGCGACCCCGTGGCCACGCCGGGCGGAATCTTGACCTCGAGATTGCGTCGACCCTTCGACCAGCCGCCACCGCGGCACTGCGCGCACGGCTTGCGGTTGACGTGCCCGGCTCCGCCGCAGGCGGCGCAGGGCTCGTCGAGCTCGAGGGAGATGGTCCGGCTGACGCCACGGAACGCGTCCTCGAGCGAGACCTCGATGCCCGCCTCGACGTCGCCGCCCTTGTCGGGGCCGAAGCTCGCGCCGAGGTCGCCGAGATCTCCCAGATCGACGTCGCGGAAGCCGCCGCCCGAGCGTCGGCCGCCCAGGTCTCCGAAGATCGTCCGGAAAAAGTCGGAGAAGCCCTCGCCGCCGCGTCCGAAGTGGACCTCTGCGCCCTCGAACGGCCCGCGCGCCCCGGTACCAGCCTCGGCATAGCGCTGCCAGTCGGGCCCGAGCGTGTCGTACCGCTTGCGCTTCTCGGAGTCGCCCAGGACCTCGTAGGCCTCCGAGATTTCCTGGAAGCGAGCGGCCGAATCCTTGCCCTTGGCGACGTCCGGGTGATGCTTCCGCGCCAGGCGTCGATAGGCGGTCTTGATCGCCTTGTCGTCGGCGTTCTTGGGCACACCGAGAATCTTGTAGTAGTCCCTGTATTTCATGGCATTACGCAACGACGGGGCCCCGGGCCCCGTCGCATGCGATCAACCCAAGTGTAGCAGACGCCGCACAACCCGGCCGCGGGCCAGCATGCTGCCTGCTAGCCCTTGGCGACCGTAAAAGCGACGTACAGGGACTGTGGGCCCCGCTGCAGGAGCACGGTGACACGGTCCCCCGCCTTGAGCCCCTGGGTGGCCCGCTCGTAGTCCTGCACGCTCTTGATCCGCTGGCGGTTGACCTCGCGAATGACATCGCCCCTCTGGAGGCCTGCCTCGGCCGCCGGGCCCTCGTCCTCGACGCGCGCCACGAGCACGCCTTCTGTCGTGCGCAGGTTGAGCTGGCGGGCGATCTCCGGCGTGATCGGCCGCGTCTCGAGCCCGAGGAGGCTCTTGCTCTTGCCGCTGGGCTCGAGCTGGGCGGTTTCCTCCGGGGTCTCGCCAATCTTGATCTCGAGCGTTTTCTCACCCTTCTCGCGCCAGAGCTTCACGGGCACGCCCTTGCCGGGCGCGGTCACGGCCACGATCTTCTGGAGATCCTGCGGGGCCTCGAGCTTCTTGCCGTCGAACTCCATCAGGACGTCACCGGCCACCAGGCCCGCCTTGTCGGCCGGACTGTCCTTGACGACGTCGGCGATGAGCACGCCCTTGGGCTCCTTGAGCCCGAAGCTCTTGGCGAGCTCCGGCGTCAGCGGTTGGATCGACACCCCGAGCCAGCCGCGGGTGATCTTGCCCCGGGCGACCAGCTCGGTGTAGATGCGCTTGGCCATGTTGGAGGGAATGGAGAAGCCGATGCCGACATTGCCGCCGGAGCGGGAGAGGATGGCGCTGTTGATGCCGACGATCTCGCCCGACATGTTGACCAGCGGGCCGCCCGAGTTGCCCGGGTTGATGGCGGCGTCGGTCTGGAGGAAATCGTCGAAGGGCCCCTGGCCGATGGAGCGCCCCTTGGCGCTGATGATGCCCGCCGTCACCGTTTGCTGCAGGCCGAACGGAGAGCCGATCGCGAGCACCCAGTCGCCGACCCTGACCTTGTCCGAGTCGCCGAGCACGGCCGAGGGGTAGGGACCCCCGCCCTGGAGCCTCAGCACGGCGAGGTCGGTGCGCTTGTCGAGGCCGACGACCTTGGCGCGGTGCTTCTTGCCCTCCGCCGTCACCACCTCGATGTCGGTGGCGCGCTCCACCACGTGCGCGTTGGTGAGCGCGATGCCGGAGGGGTCCACAATGACCCCCGAGCCGAGGCTTTGCTGTTGATGCGGGCGCTCCGGGCCCTCGCCGAAAAAGCGCCGGAAGAACTCATCGCCAAAGAACTCTTCGACGGGGGTCCGGCCGCCTCCGCCCTGCATGAACGTGTTGATGTTGACCACGGCCGGCCCGACGGCCTCCGCCACCTGGGCGAAGCTGCCCGAGGCCACCGGGAGCGCAGCCGGCACCACCGGTGCCCGCATGGCGACCTGCTGCTGCGGCGGCACTGGGTCCGGATGCTTTGCCGGATCTACCGCGCTCGCGCCCCATGAACCCACGCCGACGCCCAGCGCCGCCGCGATCACGAGCATCACCACCAGGGTCCCGCGTCTGACCAGGATCATCGCTTCTCCTCCACGAGGTCGCCGGCCAGCAGCTGCCGCAGGCGGTCGCCTTCGAGTGTCTCCTTCGCCTTGAGTTCCGCGGCGGCCGCCAGCAGCACGGGTTTGCGGTCCGTGATGAGGCCCCGCACGCGATCGTAGATCTTGTCGATGATAGCGCGGGTCTCGCTGTCGATGGCCCGCGCCGTCTCATCGCTGTATTCGCGTTCCGGGGGCAGTCCCGAGCCCCTGAGGAACAGGGCCTGCTGACCGCCCCCGAAGGTCATTGGACCGAGCTCGGCCGACATGCCGTACTGGGTGACCATGAGCCGCGCCATCTCGGTCGCGCGCTCGAGGTCGTTGTGGGCGCCCGTCGAGATCTCGCCGTAGACCACCTCTTCCGCCACCCGCCCGCCCAGGAGCACCGCGATCCGGTCCTCGAGCTCGCTGCGGGTCAGGAGGTAACGATCCTCGAGCGGCAGCTGGTAGGTGGCGCCGAGAGCTCCCACGCCACGCGGGATGATCGTCACCTTGTGGACCGGATCGGCCTGGGGCAGGGAGGAGGCGACGAGCGCGTGGCCGATCTCGTGGTGGGCGACGATGTCGCGCTCTTTCTCGGACAGCACCCGACTCTTGCGCTCGAGACCGCCGATCACGCGATCGACGGCCTCGTCGAGGTCGGCCATGTCCACGGCATCCTTGCCCTTGCGGGCGGCCAGGAGCGCCGCCTCGTTGATGATGTTGGCGAGATCGGCGCCCGCCATGCCCGGCGTGCGCGCGGCGAGCACGCGAAGGTCCACGGAGGGGGCCAGGATGACGTTGCGCGCGTGTACCTGCAGGATGGCCTCGCGCCCCTTGACGTCGGGCTTGTCCACGACCACCTGACGGTCGAAGCGTCCCGCGCGCAGCAGGGCCGCGTCGAGGACCTCGGGGCGGTTGGTGGCCGCCATGATGATGACGCCCTTGGAGGAGTCGAAGCCGTCCATCTCAGCCAGCAGCTGGTTGAGGGTCTGCTCGCGCTCGTCGTGACCGCCCGCGAAACCCGTGGCGCCGGCCCGGGTCTTGCCGATGGCGTCGAGCTCGTCGATGAAGACGATGCAGGGCGCCTTCTCCTTGGCCTGCTCGAAGAGATCGCGCACGCGCGAGGCTCCGACACCGACGAACATCTCCACGAACTCGGAGCCCGAGAGGAAAAAGAACGGCACGTCGGCTTCGCCCGCGACGGCCCGGGCCAGGAGCGTCTTGCCCGTGCCCGGGGGGCCGACCAGCAGCACGCCCTTGGGGATGCGTCCGCCGAGCCGCTGGTACTTCTTGGGGTTCTTGAGGAAATCCACGACCTCCATGAGCTCCGCCTTGGCCTCCTCCACGCCCGCGACGTCGGCAAACGTCGTCTTGAGCTCCTTCCGGTCGTAGATCTTGGCTTTGGAGCGGCCGAAGGACAGCGCCTGGGTCGGCCCCCCGCCCATCCGGCGCATGACGAACATCCAGAGGCCGACCATCAGAGCCAGCGGCACGATCCACCCGAAGATGAAGTCCCGCCAGAACGTGCTTTCGACGCGCCCGGAGAACTCGACCTTGTTCTGCTCGAGCTCCTTGACGAGGGCGCTGTCCTCGATGCCGGGGATGCGGGTGGTCGTGAAGGTGGTCGCGGGCTGGTCGGCTCCGACCAGGCTGCGGACCTTGTCACCGGGGCCGGGCTGCGGGGCGGGGAGGGCGCCCGGCTTGAGCGTGCCCCGGATCTCGCGGTCGGTGACGGAGACGCGCTCGACCTTGCCCTCGCGCACGAGCGCCAGGAACTTGCTCATCGGGATCTCGACCGTCCGCGGCGCCAGGAGCCAGCTCTGGACGAGGGACAGCACCAGCACGGCAATGAGCAAATAGATGAGAGAGAACTGCGTCTTCTGCTTCACGGGGAGTTTCATCGAGGGGCCCTGAGCTCTCATGCTAGCGGAGGCTCCGGGGCCTGTCAAACTGCGGCGAGTTCGGCGCCTACGAGCAGACTTTGCCCTTCTCCATCTCGTAACCGGGCACCTTGTAGGTGCCCACGAAGTTGTCCTCCCAGACCTCGATGGGCAGGCGCCCGACCTCCTTGTCGCCGTCAAAGAACGTGAGCCTCATCCTCTGGACGTAATCCCCGGCCGAGAGCGTCTTGGCGAGGAAAGCCCGCGTGCTCCCCTGATCCGCGAACATCGAGAGAATCTCCATCGTGGGTCTGTTCGGGTCGCTGCCGGGCTTGATCCACTCGACGGCCACCGAGAAACCGTAGACGTCAGGGTCCGACTGGATCCCCGGTATGGCCGAGAGCCGCCTGAGCATCGGGACGCCGTAGCGAGAGAACATCGCCGAGGCCTGGCGATCCATGGGCAGGGCCGCGAAGGCGGCGTCTGTGGCCTGCTCCGCCCTGACCCACACGGCGGCGTAGCGGTCGTCCGCCGGCTCCTTGGGCACACGCTTGAAGCCGAGGCCGTTCCGTATCTCGAGGTAGGGCAGGCAGTGGTACACGTAATCGGAGAACTGGAGGAGCTGGGGCTGGTACTTGGTGGCGAGGGCGCGGCCCTTGGCCGTCGAGTGCTTTTCGATCGGCATGACGTAATCGGCCGGGCCCGCCTGCGCGAGTGCTGCGACCCCCGCCATGGCAGCCACGGCGAGGGCCGTGGCTATGCTTCGATGCGACATGAGTGTGGTGGGTCTAGTTCTGGATGACCTGTCCGGGCTCCACCGTGATGCTCTTGCCCCACCAGTTCTGCGTGCGAGAGTTCTCGATATCGAGGCGTGTGACCTTGGGGTTCGAGCCGCTCATGTTGTTCGCCATAGAGAACATGCCATGCTCGCCTGACGCGAAGTGGGTGGTGTGGCTCCGCCACTCGCCCCACTGCTCGGACGTGGCGCAAGCGCCTGACAGGAACGCGATCCCGATGAGCGCCGCCGCCATGACGATCTTCGAACGCATAGCCGTGACCTCCTGTGTTGACGTGGGGTTACAAACCATCCAGCGGCCACCATGATACGGAACGGCCGAGCGCCGAGTCAACCTCTCTTTTGGCCCCGTGCCGACCCGAGACGCTTTTGCTCTTGCGAGGATGGGCCCCATCAGGCATCCTCGCGGAAGGATAGCCCATGCCGTCGACCGATCCACTGGTGATGTTCGAGGAGCCGGGCGGGCTCCGTCAGCCCATCCTGATCTTGGCGTTCTCCGGGTGGAACGACGCCGCGGAGGCCGCGACCACGGCCGCGCGCTTCCTGGGGCAGGTCTGGCCCTCGCGGCCGCTCGCCAGCATCGACCCGGAGGAGTTCTATCACTTCGGGCTCTCAAGGCCCTACGTGCGCTTCAAGGCGGACTCTCGTAACGAGCGGGAGATTGTCTGGCCATCCACCGATTTCTCCCTCTCTCGCCTCCCCCACCTCGACCGCGACCTCATCGTCGGAGTGGCCATCGAGCCGCACCTGAAGTGGCGCACCTACTGCGGCGCGGTGCTCGACCTGGCCAGGCGCTCGGGCGCCACCTTGATTCTGACGCTCGGCGCGCTGCTGGCCGAGGTCCCGCACACCCGGCCGGTGAGACTGACGGGCGGTGCCTACGACCCCGAGCTGGCGGCGAAGCTCGGCATACGCCCCACGCGTTACGAAGGCCCGACGGGCATCGTCGGCGTGCTCAACACGCTCTGCCGCGAGGAGGGTCTGCCCACCGCGAGCCTCTGGGCCAATGTCCCCCACTATGTCTCCGGCATCGAGAATCCGAAGGCGGCCCTCGCCCTCGTACGGCGGGTTCTCTCGCTCCTCGGTGCCGAGGCCGACCTCTCTGACCTCGTGGAGGCCACGCGGCAGTTCGAGCACAACCTGGACGAGGTGGTAGGGCAGAACGCGAAGATCGCCGAGTACGTGAAGACGCTCGAGCGCAAGCCAACCGAGGACGAGGAAGCGGTCGAGCCAGCCCGCGGGCAGGGTGATGAGCTGCCGCCGTCGGCGGATCTCGTGGCGGAGATCGAGCAGTTCCTTCGCCAGCAGCGCCCCGAGTCCTCGTAGATCGGTCTCCGATTCGAGAACCTCCGCAGAAGATATGGGGTCCCGGGAGGGCGCCCCCACCCCGCCCGCTTCGCGCATTGCCCGCGTGGTCGTGGATTCTTCGGGCTCTTCCCTCCTGCGCGTACAATCGCGGCATGGCGTTTCTCGGGCCGCTTCTTATAGGCGTGGTGGCGGTTGTGTTGGGTCTGGCCGCACCGGCTGCAGCGGCGTTCAAGGTGACGGTGACGCCGTCGGTGGTGCGGCAGGGTGATGTGGCCCTGATCATGGTGACTGGGGCGGCAGGCGCGCCCGACATGGACGGGAGCGTGGCGGGCCGGCCACTCTTCTTCTTTCCTTACGCCGACGGATACGCGGCGCTCATCGGCATCGATCTCGAGGCACGGCCAGGCCGGACGCCCTGGCGCATCGGATTTGTCGACAGCGGCGGAATTGCCCGCAAGAGCGCCGGCACGATCACGGTCAAGGCGCGAAAGTTTCCCGTTCAGCGCTTGAGCCTGCCCAAGTCCATGGTCGATCTCTCCCCGGAGAACGAGCGCCGGGCGGAGGCCGAGGCGGCGCGACTCCGCACGCTCTTCGACACGGTCAGCTTCGAGCGCCTCTGGCGCGGCCGGTTCACCAAGCCGGTGGCCTCCGAGGCAAAGGCCGAGGGCTTCGGCTCGCGGCGCATCATCAACGGGAAGCCACGCTCCCCCCATTCCGGACTCGACTTCGCGATACCGGCCGGCACGCCTGTGGTGGCCTCGAACCGGGGCCGGGTCGCCCTCGTGGTCGACTTCTTCTTCGGGGGCAAGGTGGTGGCACTCGACCACGGCGAGGGCCTCTACACGCTCTACATGCACCTCGAACGGGTGGACGTGGCCGAGGGTGCCCTGGTCGAGCGCGGCTCGATCATCGGCAGCGTCGGCAGCACGGGCCGGGCCACCGGCCCCCATCTGCACTGGGCCGCCCATCTCCGCCGCGCCCGCATCGACGCCGACGCCCTGCTCAAGCTGCCCGTCAGGGACTGAGTCGGCCCCTCTTCATGGCCAAGGCCCGCCGGATGCCGCCTCCGCGTCCGCCGGCGCGTGAGGCCGATTCGGGCACCGCCGAGTGGGTCGTTGCCGTCGCGGTCGCGTGCCTGGTGTGGATCGTCTTCCTTCCCGCGCTCCGTGGCGGCTTCCTGCCCTGGGACGACCAGTCCACTCTCGTCACCAACCGGGCCTGGAGAGGTCTCGGCTGGCCACAGCTTGGCTGGATGCTGACGAGCTTTCACAAGGGCCACTGGATTCCGGTGACGTGGCTGTCGTTCGACGCCGACTACCTGGTGTGGGGCATGGAGCCCAAGGGCTATCATTTGACGAATGTCTTTCTCCACGCCGCGAATGCCGCGCTCGTGAGCCTGTTGGCGACGCGCCTGCTCGCAAAGACGGGCGCGCGTGGGGTGGCGCGATTGCTGGGCGCCGCCGCGGCGGCTCTCTTCTTCGCGCTTCATCCGCTTCGCGTCGAGTCTGTCGCGTGGGTGACCGAGCGCCGTGACGTGCTCTGTGGGTTGTTCTTTCTCCTGGCCGTCTTGGCCTACCTGCGCGCGACCACGGTGGATCCTGTCTGGAGAAGCCGCTGGTACTGGCTCGCGGTCGGCGCCTTCGCTCTGGCGCTCGGATCGAAGTCCATGGCGGTGAGCCTGCCCGTGATCCTGCTGATCCTCGACGTGTATCCGCTCGGGCGATGGCACGGGGCGCGGCGCGCGCGGCTCGTGGAGAAGATCCCGTTTCTGCTCTTGAGCCTTCTCGCGGGCAGCGTGGCCATGGTCGCGGTGCGCGCGGGAGGCAGCGTCAGCACGCTGGCCGACCTCGGCGTGGCGCAGCGGCTCGCGATTTCTGCCTACGCGCTCGTTTTCTATCTCTGGAAGGTCAGCGTGCCGATCGGGCTCTCGCCGCTCTACGGCCTGCAACCGGACCTGGATCCGGCGGCGCCCGTATACCTTCTGTGTGTGGCCCTGGTCGTGTCGATCACGGCGGCGGCGCTCGCCCTGCGCGCTCGCTGGCCCTGGGTCTTCGCGGCGTGGGCCGCCTACATCGTCATGCTGCTTCCCGTCCTCGGCATCTTTCATAACGGGCCCCAGATCGCGGCGGACCGGTACACCTATCTCCCGTGCCTGCCCTTTTCCCTGCTGGCGGGCCAAGGCGTCGTGCTGCTCGCCCGTCGGGCGTGGCTGATCCCGGTCCCCGCCCTCGCGCTCTGCCTGCTGTCATTCCTCACCGTTCTGCAGATCGGCGTGTGGCGTGACGCGGAATCGCTCTGGACCCGCGCGCTCGCCGTCTCGCCCTCCGCCATCGCACACGGAAGTCTCGGCGTCGTCCTCGATGAGCGAGGCCGGTACGATGAGGCCATCGTGCACTTCGGCGAGGCGCTGCGGATCAACCCTCGCCTCGCCTATGCCCAGAACAACTGGGGCATCGTGCTCGCCCGTCAGGGCAGGTGGACCGAGGCGGTGCAGCACTACGAAGAGGCGCTCAGGATCGACCCCCGTTACGCGGAGGCGCACCTGAACATGGCGGTGGCCCTTCAGCGCCTTGGCCGTTACGCCGAAGCGCAGCAGCACACGGAGCAGGCGCGCTCGGCCCGGCTACCGAGCGGTCGGTAGGACCGGCGCCAGGATGTACCCGCGCCGCCACGCGTCGGCGGCGTCGGGGTAAAAGCGCATGGAGCCCGCCTCGAAAAACTCCAGCGCCGCTCCCAGCGCGCAGAGGACGGCGTCCCACCTGTCTTCGATGCCCTTGATCTCGGCGCCCGACATGGAGGTCCGCGGCCGCATGGCGACCAGCGATTGCCACGCGGGATCCCGCGTCACCACGTAGCGCCCCCCGATCGTCTCGACACACCGCTCGACGAAGGGACCGAGGCCACGCTCGACCCATGCGCGCTTCTGAGCGAAGCGGCGCTGCTTGTACTTGATGATGGTGAGTCCCGGTCGGTGGTCGAGACCGAAGAGGAGGACCTGGAGCGCGTTCGGATAGACCTCGCGGATGACCGGGCACCGGCTCGTCGGGGGCCAGCCGGGCCCGAAGGAATCGAGCGCGTAGTCGGCGAGCAGGGCACGGGTGAAGGCGGCGAGGCCTGGGTAGCTCGGGGGACTGTGGGTGGAAGCGTGGAAGCGTCCAAAAGCGCTCGAGACCTCGTTATCGCCGCCGCGCCGCCCTGGGCCCAGCCCGAGCAGCGGCGCGTCGATGCCCACCGAGGCGCGGTGATGCGCGACGTGGCGGGCAATCCAGCCTAGTACGGCCGCGTGACGGGGGAGCGTGTGGGGCAGCTCCCGCAGGTGGAGGGGGAATCGCTGGCCGCCCAGGAGAGCCACGCCCGAAGGATTGCCGTCTTTCCAGGCGAGGTCGACGCCGAGGAACCTCATGCCTGCGGCCGGGCGATGCTTCCACTGAGCACAGTCACGGCCGAGCCGCCGACGCGGACGCGGGTGACGGCGCCGGCGCGCACCTGGAGCTCGACGCGCAGCCGGCCGGGACGGCCCAGGCCATCACCCTGCTCCGCGGTGAAGGCGGCGAGTGACCCGTCGGCGTGGAGGAGGCCAGCGTCGAGGAGCCAGACTCCTATTGAGGAATGGACGGAGCCGGTCACGATGTCCTCGGGGACGCCGAAGTGCGGAGCGAAGAAGCGGCAGTGGGTCTCGGAGCCCTTCTCGACCGTCTCGCGCGAGACGAGGCACACGCCCCGGACGCCGGCGTGAGTGGCGACGTCGGCGAGCGCGGCCAAGTTCGGCGTGAGCGCTCGCAGGACGTCGAGCCCCGCGACGGGGATGAGGAGGTCGTGGTCGGGGGTCGTCACCGGGTGGGCCCAGCCCGCGGCGGCGGGAAGCCCGAGCGCTTCCCGCACGTGGCCCAGCTGGCCGCTGAACGCGTGGAGCGCAGGCACCTTGGGCTCGAGCCAGATAAGCCGGTGCGCGCTGTCCGCCACCACGGTTGCTCCCAGGTGCCCCGCCTGCGTCTCGAAAACGACGTGGTCGTTGCGGAGCCGCCCCGCCTCGATGAGGACGTGGACCGCGGCCAGCGTGGTATGGCCCGAGTAGGCGATCTCGCGCGTCGGCGTGAACCACCTGAGGCGCCACTGTGCGTCTGCGCTCGTGGCCGGCGTCAGGTATGCCGTACCCGCGACGCGCATCTCAGTGGCGATCGCCTGCATCTGCGCGTCGGAGAGCCCCTGGGCGTCGAGGACCACGGCGGCGGGGTTGCCGCCGAAGGCACGCTCGGTGAAGGCGTCCACCTGGACGATCGGAATCACAGCCGGATGCGTTCGCGGAGCTGGCGCGCTTTCCTGGCGAGCGCGCGCGTGGACCAGACCGTCGCCACCGACTGCGCCATCATCCCGTACACGCGGATGCGGGGTACCTTGAGGACGACGCTCGGGTCGAGCCAATTGGGCGCCTGCGCGAGCAGGTCGAGGGTGCGGAGCCCGATCAACAGCGGCCACGCGCAGGCCAGCCGCATGCGTGTCTCCCGCTTCGGGATGGCGAAGGTGTACTGCCAGCCCGCCTCGTAGTGATCGAGCGCGACATTGAGCAGGTCGACCAGGAGCGGGCGGAGGGCCGGGCCCGCCTGGGGGTCGAGGAGGTCCTTGGGCTCGAGGCCGAGGAGCGCCAGGTCCTGGCGGGGCAGGTAGCAGCGCCCCTGGCGCAGGTCGCGCGGGATGTCGCGGAGGACGTTTGTCAGCTGAAGCGCCTTCCCGAAGCGGATCCCGAGCGCCGTCATCTTCTCGAGGTTCCAGTGCCTGAGGCGTGGCCGGTGGGCCACGTGCACCTCGGTCCAGAACTCGCCGACGCAGCCCGCGACGAGATACGTGTAGCGGTCGAGCTCCGCGCGCGTGTCGAGCGCGGCGAGCCCACCCTCGTCCTCGCCGGGAAAGCGCGCGAGATCCTCGGTCATGCCCTCGATGATGGTGTCGAGGACGCGGCGCACCTGCCGACGATCGTCGGCGAGGAGCGTCCGGTAGGCCTCCAGGCACTCGGGCAGACGCTCGAGCAGGGCGCGCTCCGCCTCCAGGGCCTGGACGCCGCGCGTGGCCTGGACGATGGCTTCCAGGCGACCGCGCTCGGGGCTGTCGAGCTCGGCGCGCAGCGCCAGCAGGTGGGTGATGCGCTGGTGACGGTCGATGAGGCGCGTGTCGGCGATCGTGTCGGCGGCGCGAGCCAGGAGATAGGCCAGCCCGATGGCGGGCCTGACGGCGGCGGGCAGGACGGCGAGCGAGAGGTAGAAGGAGCGGCTGACACTCTTGAGGATCGCGGACGTGAGATCCGACGTCTTCATCCCCGAGCGCGGGCCGTCGTTAGTCCATGTCCATGGGGTTGATGGGCTTCGAGGGATCGTCCTTGGCCTTTTTCAAGGCCTGCTGGAGCTTGGCGTCGAGGACCTTCGACTTGTTCTGTTCGGCCTTCATCTGCTCGCGGAAGCGCTCCTCGCGCTTCGCCGCCTCGCCCTGGAGCGAGGTGATCGCCTCGCCGAGGCCGAGTCCGGACCTCGCCCGCGGCGGGGGCTCGTGCGCGACCACGGCTTCGAGCTTCGGGTCGATGGTCAGCCGGCCGCTGCAGCACGGGCACGTGATCGTGAAGGTCGCCATGCCCCCCACCCTATCAGAAAATCAGAGCGCGAGGTATTGGGCGCGAATGGACTCGTCTTCTCGGAATGAAGCGGCGGTGCCTGCGTACCGGATGTGGCCTTTCTCGAGGACATAGACCCGGTCGGCCAGGTCGAGGCAGAAGTCCACGTTCTGCTCGGCGAGGAGGATGGTCAAACCGTCCTGCTTGAGCCTGGCGATCTGATCCTTGAGGTGGTCCACGACGAGGGGAGCCAGGCCCTCGGAGGGCTCGTCGAGGAGCAGCAGCTCGGGATTGCCCATGAGGGTGCGCGCAATCGTCAGCATCTGCTGCTCTCCGCCCGAGAGGAAGCCGCCCTGCCGGTCCACCAGCTCGCGGAGCTTGGGGAAGAGGCCGAAGACGCGCTCGAGCGTCCAGGCCGATGTCCCGCCCCGGCTCCGTGCCGCGACGTCCAGGTTCTCCCACACGGTGAGATCGGCGAAGATGCGGCGGTCCTCGGGGACGAAGCCGATGCCGAGATCGGCTATCTGGTAGGGCTCGCGTCCGGCAATGTCGCGCCCCTTCCACACGACGCGCCCCTGTTGGGGCGCCGTCAGCCCCATGATGCTCCGCATGGTCGTCGTCTTGCCCACGCCGTTCCTGCCGAGGAGGCAGACGCATTCGCCCGCCGCCACCTCCAGCGACACGCCGAAGAGAACCTGGGAGAGGCCGTAGGCGGTGTAGATCTCCCCGACCGCCAGGATGGGCGCGGTCGTCACCGCCGCTCTCCGAGATAGACGCGGCGGACGTCCGGATGCCGGCGGACTTCGTCGGGCGCGCCGTCGGCGATCACCTGGCCCTGGTGAAGCACGGTGATGCGATGGGCGATGGCGAAGACCACCGCCATGTCGTGCTCGGTGAAGAGGAGGGTCAACCCGCGCTCGTGCGCGATGTGCTCGATGAGCCGGATGGATTCGCGGGTCTCCTGGGCCGACATCCCCGCCGTCGGCTCGTCGAGGAGCAGGATCTCGGGCTCGAGCGCGAGCGTGATGCCGAGCTCGAGCTGTTTCTGGTTGCCGTGCGAGAGGAACCCCGCGACCTCGCCGGCCTTGTCGAGAAGGCCCACGGAGTCGAGCAGCGCCTGGGTTTCTTCCCGGTAGAAGCTGTCCACTCGCGCCATCAGGTTCCAGCCGCGTCCTCGGTGGCAGAGGAACGCGGCCTGGATGTTCTGAAAGACCGTGAGGCGCGGGAAGACGTTGGTGCGCTGGAAGGAGCGGCCCATGCCGAGACGGCAGAGATCGTGGGGCGCGATACCGGTGATCTCCCGGTCCTTGAAGCTGACGCTGCCCGCGTCGGGCCTGAGGTGACCGGTGATGAGGTTGAAGAGCGTGGTCTTGCCCGCGCCGTTGGGCCCGATGATGGCGCTGATCGAGCCGCGCGGAACGCTGAAGCTGACTCCGTCCACGGCCTGGAAGCCGTCGAAGCTCTTGCTGAGATCGCGGACGTCAAGCAACCTGGCGCCTCCCTCGGAGGCGGCGGGCCGCCGACTCCAGCGCGCCCGCGATGCCGCCGGGAAAGACGAAGAGGAGCACGACGAGGATGGTGCCGAGGATCAATGGCCAGTACTCCGTGTAGGAGACGATCTGCTGGTTCAGCCAGATGAGAACGAGGGCCCCCAGCGCCGGCCCGATGAAGACGCCCATGCCGCCCAGGAGCGTCATGATCAACACCTCGGACGACTTGGTCCAGTAGGCGAAGTCGGGGAAGACGCCGCGGTTGAAGATGCCGAAGAGCCCGCCCGAGAGACCCGCGAAGATGCCGGCAACGACGAAGGCCGCCAGCTCGTAGCGACGCACATTGACGCCGATGAACTCCGCGCGCTCGGGATTCTCACGGATGGTGGTGAGCATGCGGCCGAACGGCGAGCCGACGACGCGGCGAAGGAGCCAGAGGCACGCGGCCACGAGGAGAAGGGTGAGGAAATAGAAATACTCCGACGTCTTGTAGCCGCCCAGGAAGGGCAGCCACGCCGCCGCGCGCTCCACCCAGTCGAAGGACGGGTAGGGAATCTCCGGCATGCCCTGCTCGCCGCCCGTCACCTCGTTCCACTTGAAGCAGATGGCCCAGACGATCTGGGCGAAGGCCAGTGTCAGCATGGCGAAGTAGATCCGCGTGAGGCGCACGCAGAAGAAGCCGAAGACGAGCGCGAAGAGTCCGGCCACGAGCCCTGCCGCGGGGAAAGCCAGAACGAACGGGACGCCGGCCGTCTTCATGAGAATGCCGGTCGTGTAGGCGCCGACGCCGAAGTAGGCCGCGTGGCCGAAGGACACGAGCCCGGTGTAGCCAACGAGAAGGTTGAGGCTGGTGGCGAAGAGCGCCCAGATGACGACGTCGTTCGCCAGGAACGTGTAGTAGCGCGATCCCGCCGCCGGCACGAAGAAGGCGGCAACGAGCACGACAAGGCCCCACGGAATCCTTCGAAGCATTATTCTGATTCGCCCGCCGAGGCGCCTGCGCAGAGCCTCCAGCGCCCGTCGTTCGGGCGAACCGCGCGCTCGGTCATTTTAGAGGTCGGCCGAGGAGGCCCCAGGGCCTGATGATGAGCACGGCGGCCATGAGGGCGAAGATGGAGAAGATAGAGAAGCGCGGAAAGAAGAGGATGCCGAAGGAGAGCACCTGGCCGTAGATGAGCGCGCCGAGGAACGTGCCCCAGAAGGAGCCGAGCCCGCCGATCACCACGACCACGAAGGCCTCGACGATGACCTCCGTGTCCATGCCGGGAACGATGGCGCGCATCGGCGTAATGAGGGCGCCGCCCAGCCCGCCGAGGAACGACGCGAGCACGAAGACGCCGGTGTAGAGCGCCTTGACGTTCACGCCGAGGGCGCCCAGCGTCTCGCGGTCGAGCGCGGCGGCGCGGATGAAGCGGCCGGCGCGCGTGCGCTGGAGCGCGAACCAGAACCCGAGCGCGATAGCCGGACCGAGCAGAATGATGAACAGGTTGTAGTAGGGAATGGTCGCCCCGAACAGGGTCAGCGCGCCGGTGAGACCCGGCGGGCGCGTGATCGACTTCTGCTGCGTGCCCCAGAAGATCTTGGCCACGTCGCCCAGGATGAGGACGAGTGCGTATGTGAAGAGGAGCTGGTAAAGCTCTTCCTTGCCGTAGAGACGCTGAAAGAGGAAGCGCTCGACGACGCCGCCGAGCAGCGCGACGGCGGTGGCGGCGCCGAGGGCGGCCACCCAAAAGTTCACGGGCCCAGCGCCCAGCCACTGGACGATCTGGTAGGCCGAGTACGCTCCCAGCATGTAGAAGGTGCCGTGGGCGAAGTTGAGCACGCGCAATACGCCGAAGATCAGCGAGAGTCCGGAGGCGATGAGGAAAAGGAACATGGCGGCGGTGAGGCCGCTCAACGACTGGGCGAAGACGAAGGAGAGGTCGGGCATTGAGGGAGGCCCCTCACCCTGCCCTCTCCCTCGAGGGAGAGGGTTCGAGTGTGTGTGCCCCTCTCCCCCGTCGCGGGGGAGAGGGTGGGGTGAGGGGGAGAGCGTTAGTCCATGAACTTCGTCGGATCGACGTACGTGACGGGCTTCATGATCGGGAAGGGATACTTGGTGTCCTTCACCGTCTTGCCGTAGAGCTGCCCGCGGTTGGCCTGGTGGTCCTTCTCGCGGATGGTCAGCTTGCCCGCAGGCGTATCCACGCTCAACCCAAGCAGCGCTTTCGAGACCTTGTCGGAGTCCGTGCTGTTGGCCTTCTTGATCGCCTCGACGAGGAACTGCATGCCGATATATCCCTGGATGGCCCAGGAGGACGGGTACTCGTCCTTGAGGTACTTCGAGATGCGCGCGGTGTAGTCCCGGTGGGCAGGGGACGACTCGTCCCAGTAGAACGCGTCGTAGGAATTGCCCCAGATCCCGACTGGGTAGTCCGCGCCCATCGACTTGGTCGTCTCCGGCGAGCCCGCCTCGCCGAGGCCGATGAAGTTGTTCTTGACGGCGTCGAAGACGCCGAGCGCCTTGGCCTGCTTGGAGTACGTGACGAAGAACCCGCCCCAGATGGACGAGACGATCGCCTCGGGCTTCTTGGCCATTTGCGCGTTGATGAACGGGTTGTAGTCCTGCTCGCCCAGCTTGGGCCACTGCTGGTCCACGATCTGGACGCTGGGCTTGAGCTTCTTGATGTGCTCGACGAACGCCTTGGTGACGTCCTGGCCGTAGGCGTAGTCGAAGGCGACGGTGGCGATCTTGGTCACGGGCCACTTGGACACGATCTCCGCCGCGCTCCGGCCCTCCATGGTCGTGTTCGCGGCGACGCGGAAGACGTAGGGATGGAGCTTGTCGGCGGCGGTCAACTGGTCCGTCTTGGGGATGGGCGCGATGAACACGATCTTGTTTTCCTTGGCGACGACGGACACTGCGGGCCCCTCGGCGGAGGTGAGCGTGCCCACCAGGAAGTCTACGTTCTCCTTCAGGATCAGCTCGCGCGAGACCCGCACCGCCTCGTTCGCGTCGGCCTTGGAGTCCCGGGTCAGCAGCTCGATCTTCCGGCCGAGCACGCCGCCCTTGGCGTTGACCTCGTCCACGTACATCTGGGCGCCCTTCGAGGCGGGCTCGCCGAAGAGGGCGGGCGGCCCGGACAGCGGCATGGGCATGCCGACCTTGATCGGTTTCTGGGCTTCGGCCGCGAGGGGCAAAGCCAACAGCGCAGCCAGCAGCAGAGTCAGTACGCGAATCATCGCTCGCCTCCTTTGGCGTTGTGCAGCGCGGTGCTACAGGGCTGGGAAGCCCGGCACCTGCACCCGGATCCGATACACGGACGTGGACGCGGTGATGTAGAGACTCCGGTAGTCGCCGTCGCCCCAGGCGAAGTTTGCCGTGTGCTCGGGCACCCGGATCACGCCGAGGCATGCAGCCTCGGGGGTGAAGACGTGGATGCCGCCGGGCCCGCAGCAATACACGTTGCCGGCCGTGTCGATCTTCATGCCGTCGGGGGCGCCGGCGCCCTCGCCCGTGGTTTCGGCCCACACGCGCCCCTTGTCCAGGCCGCCGTCGGCCTTCACGTCGAAGACGCGGATGTGCTTCCGGGCGGTGTCGTTGACGAAGAGCCGCCGGCCGTCCCGCGAGAAGCAAAGCCCGTTCGGCCGGTCGAAGTCGTCCACCAGCAGCGCCGGTCGCTTCGGGTCGGTCCCTGCGCGGTAGACGCCCTGGAAGGGCAGCTCCTGCTCCCGCTTGACGCCGTAGAACTCCGCCCGTCCGTAGGGCGGGTCGCTGAAGTAGACGGCGCCGTCGGCGGAGCACACGATGTCGTTGGGGCTGTTGAGCTGGCGGCCGTCGTAGTGAGTGGCGATCGGCGTGATGCGACCGTCGGGCTCGGTACGCGTCACCTGGCTCGACGCGTGCTCGCAGGCGAGGAGCCGGCCCTCGCGGTCCCAGGTGAGGCCGTTGGACATGTTGCACGGCTTTCGGAAGGTCGTGACGCCGTCCTTGGCCGACCAGCGCCGGATGTGGTCGCCGGGCATGTCGCTCCAGAGCAGGTAGCGGCCACCGGGATGCCAGAGCGGCCCCTCGGTGAAGAGGCAGCCGCCGGCAATCTTCTCGAACTCGACCTTCGGGCCGACGACGGCGGTGAAGCGCGGGTCGCGGATCTCGACGGTCACTTCTTCAGCGGCTCCCCCGGCTTGCCCGCCGCGTACCAGTTGTGCGGGTTGACCTCCTCGATCACCACCCACACGGCCTCCTTCGGCAGGCCGGTCACCTCGGTGATGGCGCCGGTGACGCGCCTGGCGATCTCGTCCTTCCGCTCCTTGCCCCATCCCTCATAGATGCGGATGTTCACGAATGGCATGCGCCCCTCCCGTGGGTGCTCTCCGATCAGGCCTCGAGGTACTTGGCGAGCCGCCGCTACGGCGTTGAACGACGGCCGGTCAGTTCCGTGGTCTCTTCGCTCGTTGATCTGTCCTTGCCGCCGCGGGCGGCGTCTGGAACCGGACGGCCCGGGTTGAGCCGCGCATCGGAGTCTAGGGTCACCCCGCGCGGCTGTCAATGCGTTCCCGGACGCGGGAACGGGGAGCGACCTGATAGACTCAGGACGTGGCCGATCTCGTCAACGAGTTCTCCTGGTCCCGTACACGCGACAATGCTTTCAAGGAGTGTCGCCGCCGCTACTATTACCAGTACTACGGCGCCTGGGGCGGCTGGGAGGCCGGCGTGGATCCGCTCGTGCGCCGCCTCTACGTCCTCAAGCAGCTCGGGACCCGCCAGATGTGGGCCGGGCGTTTGGTGCACGAAACGGTCGAGCGGGCGCTCCTTGCCCTGCGCGACGGCCATGCGCTGTCGGAGGCCGCGCTCATCGAGGACACGGTGAGGCAGATGCGGCTCGAGTGGAAGGGATCCAGGGCCGGGATTTACCGCGAGTATCCGAAGCGCACGGGGCTGTTCGAGCACGAGTACGGCGTTCCCATCCGCGACTCGGAGTGGCAGGCACTGCGCGACCACATCGTACGCTGCCTGCGCAACTTTCACCGGCTGCCGCTCCTGGAAGACATCAAGCGGACACCGACCGAGCGCTGGACGTTCATCGAGGACATCGGCTCCTTCCCCTTCGAGGGCACGCGCCTGTTTTCGGCGCCGGACTTCGGTTACTGGAACGCCGCCGACCGCCTCCAGCTCGTGGACTGGAAGACCGGCGGCAACGGCGAGGGCGCAGGCCTTCAGCTCGGCGGCTACGCGCTGTACGCCCTCGAGGTGCTTCACGTGGACCTGGCGCGCGTGGACCTGCTCGAGGTCAATCTCCGCGAGGGCAAGGTGACGGTGCACCCGTGGGACGAGGTCAGCCTCGACCGGATACGCGAGCACATCCGGCTCTCGGTGCGGGCGATGAAGGCCTACCTCAAGGACCCCGAACTCAACTTGGCGGAAGAGAACAACTTCGAGAAGGCGGAGGATCTGCGCATCTGCCGCTGGTGCAACTTCCGCGCGGTCTGCCGGCCCGAGCTGCCGCCCTTCGCGGCGCCCGAGGAGGCGCCGGTCGAGGCATGAAAGCGCTCCTCGTCGACCTCGACGACACCCTCCTCGACTACTCCGGCGGTGTGGACGAGTGCTGGAGCGCGGCCTGCGAGACGGTGGCGGGGCCGGCGGGGATCGACACGGCCCTGCTCATAGAGAGCGTACGCAAGGAACGGCGACTGTTCTGGGACGACCCCGAGCGGCACCGGCTCGAGCGCGTGGACATGCCTGGCGCCTGGCGCAAGATCGTCGCGCGCGGCCTCGAGCGAATGGGCGCGCCGGGCGGGGTCCTGGCCGGCGCTGTGGCGGAGGACTTCGCCGCCCGCCGATGGGCCGTGATGCGCCTCTTTCCAGGTGTGCCGGAGGCGCTCGGGAAGCTCCGTGACGGCGGCGTGGTCATGGCTCTCGTCACCAATGGCGACAAGCGCCAGCAGCGCGCGAAGATCGAGCGCTACGACCTCGGCCGGCACTTCGATGCCGTCCTGATCGAAGGTGAGTTCGGCGCGGGCAAGCCGGACGAGACCGTGTACCGCCACGTCCTCGAGAGCCTGGGCGTGCCCGCCGCCGAGGCCTGGATGGTGGGCGACCACCTCGAATGGGACGTGGGAGCGCCCCAGCGTTTGGGGCTGCGCGGCGTCTGGGTCGACCGCGAGGGCGCGGGTGTGACGCCGGGCAGCGTCGTGCGCCCGCACCGCATCATCCGCGAGTTTCCGGAGATCCTCGCACCCTAGGCCGCTTACTGCGGCTGGACGATGACGGTCCGGAGGATGCCGAGGTACTTCTGGGCGACGCGCTGGACGTCGGCGGGCGTGACCTTCTTGACGTCGGCGGCGTAGCGGTCGAGGAACTCGTAGCCCACGCCCGCGATCTCGTAGAAGGCCAGGTACCAGGCCTGTCGCGCGTTGGTCCGCCGGTCCATGGCCTGACTGCCCAGGACATACGCGCGGGCCACCGAGACTTCCTCTGCCGAGGCCGGTTGGGTTCGAACGCGCTCGAGCTGCTCCACGAGCGCGGGCTCCGCCTTGACGACGTTCTCCGGCGCCGTTCCCAGGATGGCGACGAAGGCGCTCGTGTCCACGCGCGAGGGGTACTGGGCGAGCGTCGTGTAGGCGAGCGCCTGCTGGTCGCGCAGCTCGGAGAAGAAGCGCGAAGCCATGCCGCCGCCCAGGACGGAGGTGAGGACCTTGAGAGGCGGATGGTCCGGGTGCGTGAGCGGCGGCGCGAGGGCGGCCATGAGAATCTGCGCCTGGGCGCCCGGGACGACGAAGACGTCGCGCGTGGCGGCCATCGGGGGCGGAGGGGGCGCGGGAGCCAGCTCGACCTTGCCCGCGGGCATGCCGCCGAAGATCCGCTGGACCTGGGCGACGACTTCCGCAGACTTCACGTCGCCGCTCACCGCCAGGACCATCTGCCCGGGCACATAGTACCGCTTGTAGTAGGCGAGGAGCGCCGCGCGGTCGAGCTTCTCGACGCTCTCGCGCCGCCCGAGCGGATCCCACGCGTACGGGTTCGAGCCGAAAAGCGCCGCGCGCATCTTGTCGGACGCGAAGTCGAAGGGCTTGTCGCCGCGGTTGCGGATCTGGCGCACGATGAAGTCGCGCACCGCCTGCACGGTGCCATCGGGCAGGGTGGGCCGGAGCGACACGTCGCCGACGAGCTCGAGCATCTCCTGCCCGCTGCGCGAGAGCGCGGTGGCGGTGATCTCCGAGTAGTCGGCATCGCCGTAAGCGTCGATGCTGCCGCCCATGCGGTCGGCGGCCTCGGCGATCTGCTCGCCGTTCATCTTCTCCGTGCCCCGCACCAGCATGAGCTGGAGCAGGTTGGAGATACCCGCGGTGTCAGCCGTCTCGGTGCGTGTGCCCATCTTGACCATCAGCGAGTAGGCGACCACGGGCGCCACCGGGTTCTCGCGCACGAGTAGGGTCAGGCCGTTCGCCAGCTTGGTCCGCGTCATCCCGCCCGCCTGCGCGAACACGGTGACGGGCGCCAGCAGCGTCACGAGGACGGCGAGAGCGAGCACTCTAGGTCTCATTTCGATTTCCCCGGCACGAAGGCGAGGCGCGCGTAGTCGGTCACGGGCAGGTACTTGCGCGCGGCGTCCCGAATCTGTTCGCTCGTGACGGAGCGAAGGCGCTCGACGTAGCGCAGCTCGTCCTCGAGCCTGCCCGTCATCTGGGTGATGCCGTAGGCGGAGGCGACGCCGTCGGTCGTCTCGTAGGCGAAGGCGTGCTCGGACTCGGCCTTCGTGACGGCGAGCTTGCGCTCCTCGTCGGTGGGGCCCTCCCGCTGGAGGCGGGCGATCTCCTCGAGAATGCGCTGCTCCGCCTTCTCGACGTCGGCCGCTTCGAGCTGCGCCTGGACGTACACGATGCCCGCGAGCTGCATCGAGGAGTTCGTCACGTTGATGCCGGACACCAGCCGCTCGCCGTCGCGAAGGGTTTTCTGCATCCGAGCGCTCTCGCTGCCCCCCAGGATCGTGGCGACGAGGTCGAGCGCGAAGCTGTCGGGGTTCGAGAGGCTGGGCGCCTGCCAGCCGATCGCGAGGTGCGCCTGCTGCTCGGCCCGCTCCACCGTCTTCCGCGTCATGCCCTTGATGGGGGCGAGCGGGGGAATGGGCGGCGGCGTGTAGCCCGTCCGCGGCCGCTTGCCGAAGGTCTGGTCGACCATGGCGCGCACCGCCTTCGCGTCGACGGGTCCGACGACAACGAGCGCCATGTTCTCTGGTGTGTAGTACTGGTGGTTGAAGGCCTTGAGCTTCGCCTGCGTCGCCGCGTTCATCGTCTCGGGCGTGCCCAGCACCGGACGGCTGTAGGGGTGGCCCGGGAAGACCAGACCGTAGAGCTGGCGGACGATGGCGGTCTTCGGGTTGTCCGCCTCGATGCGCGCTTCCTCGAAGATCACCTGGCGCTCGGCGTCGATCTCTTTCGGAGCGAACGTCGAGCGGAACGCCATCGCGTCGAGGAGCTCGAGGGCGGTGCGGGTTCCGTCGCTCGGCACCAGGATCTGGAAGGTCGTGTAGTCGAACGACGTGAACGCGTTGTCGCGGCCGCCCTGACCCTCGACGACGCGGTCGATGTACCCCGGGCCGAAGGTGTCCGTTCCCTTGAAGAGCATGTGCTCCTGGAAATGCGCGTAGCCCAGGCCGTCGGGCGTCTCGTACCGGACGCCGGTGCCGACCCAGAGGTAGACGGCCACGATATCGCCAGCGCGATGATCTTGGACGAGGAGCGTGAGACCGTTCGGCAGCGTCTCGACGCTGAGTCCCGGCGCCGGGGCGGCCGCCGCCGACATGCCCGCCGCCGGCGCCTGCGCCGCGCCCCGGCTTGCCGCGGTGCAGCCCGTGACGACGAGCGCCGCCAAGAGGACGGCGGCGGCGCCCGCGCGGCGAAATGTCATGCGGCGGATTCTAGCACAGGCCGTCACACGGCCACGCACGCGCCCGACACGGCGGCCGCGCCGTCCGAGGAGAGGTACGCGATGACGTCGGCGACCGCGTCGGTGCTGACCCAGCCGGAGCGGTCGGCGTCGGGCATGGCCCCGCGATTGGCGGGCGTGTCCATCGTGCTCGGCAGCACCGCGTTGACCGCGATGCCGTGCGGCCGCTCTTCCTGCGCCAGCGCCTGGGTGAGCGCGATGACGGCGCTCTTCGACACGGTGTAGGCGATGAAGCCGCCCAGGGGCGGCACCACGGCGCGCGACGCGACGTTGACGATGCGGCCGCGGCGCGCGGCCCGCATCGCGGGCAGGACGGCGCGGCACCCGATGACGGCCGAGGTCAGGTTCAGGTCGAGCATGCGTCGCCACTCGACAAGCGATGTCGAAGCGAGGTCGCCGCCCGCGAAGCCGCCCACCGTGTTGACGAGCACGTCGAGCCGCTGGTGGCGGGCGAGGAGGTCGGCGACGAAGCCCGCGACCGCGCTCTCGTCGGTACCGTCCACCCGCGCGCCGCGCAGGCGCGCGGCGCCGTCGCCGGCGCGGGACCGGAGCACTTCCCATTCCTCGGGCACGATCCAGGGCACCTCCACGGTGGCGCCGTCACGAAGGAAGCGGAGCACGACCGACTGGCCGAGGGCGCCCGTGCCTCCGGTGACGACGGCGACGCGCCCAGTCACGGGCGCTTGCCCGCGAAGCCTTCCATCCGCGCCGCGAGGTCGAAGTCGAGCGCGCTGACGCCGCCCGCGTCGTGGGTCGTGAGATCCACGGTGACCCGGCTCCAGACGTTGGACCACTCGGGGTGATGCCCCATGCTCTCCGCGACGAGGGCGACGGCGCTCATGAAACCCCAGGCCTCGACGAAGTCCTTGAACGCGAAGGCTTTGTGGAGCTTGCCGGCCTGGAGAGTCCAGCCGGGCAGCGCCTTGAGCCGCGCCGCGATGTCGGCGTCGGTGAGCCTGGCCGGAGGGGCCACGCGCGGCAACTCAGCCGGCGGCCGGCGCGCCCATGATGGCCGAGCGCTGGATGTCCTCGTACCGGACCTTGGCGACGTCGAAGCTCTCGATGTTGTCGACGAGCTTCTTGAAGGTCTGGTCGAAGGACGGCAGGGTCTTGCGCTCTCGCGTGAGCGGCGTGGTGCGCGCGAGGACGAAGTTCTTCACGTACGGGTGGTTGATGCCGCGCTTCTTGATCTTGGCGACCACGTCCACCAGCGCCTCGTCGGCGGCGCGGACCAGCTCCGCGCGCTCTTCCCGCTCCTCGAGCGTCTTGGGGAAGCGTCCCTTGAGGAACTTGTCGACGCGGCGCAGGATGGGCGCGAAGGCGCCGCCCGCGAAGCGCTTGTTCTTCTCGTAGAGGAGCCCCAGCGTGATGAAGTGTGGCGACTCGAACTGGAAGGCGTAGTCTTCCTCCCCGCTCGAGGGTTCGTCGGCCACGAGACCGCGGTACATGCGGATGACCTCGAGCGACTTCTCCTTGAGGTTGTGGGCCTTCTCCGTGTTGAGGGCCAGGATCTGGAAGGCGACCTCGTGCTCGGGGACGAGAATGGCGGGGACCATCTTCGCCTTCAGCTTCTCGAGGACCGTGCGCCGATGGTTGCCGTTGGGCGTCCAGTAGAGACCCGCCTTGGGCGACATCACGACGATGGGGTCCACGAAGCGGTCGATCTTCTTGACCACTTCCTGGAGGCGCTTGACGTGGGTCGGTGAGAGATCGCGCTGGTATGGCGTGGCTTCGACCCTCGCCATCGGCAGCAGGCAGAAGATGTGCCAGTGATCTCCGACCGGCTCGCGGTAGAGGGCCAGGGCGTGCCCGCCATCCTTTTCGATCTGCTCGGCGAGCGCCGTCACCGCCTTCGGCGCGTCGCCATCGAGGTACACCGCCCAGGCTGCCATGGCGGGATTATGCCCGAGCCGGGCGACGGCCGCCACCCGATACCGGAGGGACTTCCGACGGTGATGCTACTTCCTGGGGGGAGCGGTCAATTCCCTGAGGGATTCTTCGTAGGCGTCCGGCAACTCCGACTGCCCGTACTCATTGGGCGGAACCTGCGTGGACATGCTCCGGTCGCTACCGTCGCTGGTGATCTTCGAAGTGGTGCGACCGAAGATGGCCCGAATGGCGTTTCGAATCGGCATGCGGAGCGAATTCGGGCATCGGTCGGAGATCACGAGCGCGACCGTGAGGAGCTTCGTCAATGCCTTGTGCAGGACGCCCGTCAGTTTCGGGGCGAGCATGGTGCTGAAGGTCTCGGCGACCGCCCAGTTCCTCATGGCGAGCAGCTTCTTCTGCGGCATCTTGGTCAGATTCACCAGAAGGTTCCGGTTGAAGTCGATCGTCGACAGGGTCTTGAAGTACCAGTCCCAATCCGTGATGTTCTTCGCGAAGTCGTGAAACATCTTCGAGTTCGGGAACAGCGTCACGAACGCGGGGAGGAAGATCAGCTTGTGCTCCTTGCAGAAGTCCACCGTCTCCCGAATGGTGCTCTCGGTCTCCCCGGGATGTCCCACCATGAAGTTGGCGATGAAGTCCATCCCGACTTTTCTCGCGGAGATGAGTCCCTGGGTGACGGCCGGCTTCTTGGCGTTCTTGTCCATCAGATCGAGCAGCGTCTGGCTTCCGGTCTCGACCCCGAAGAGGACGTAGGTGCAGCCCGCCTTCTTCATGCGGTGGAGCTTGTCCTCGGTGGCCCAGTCCGCGCGACCCGAGGTGGACCAGGAGATGCCGAGCGGCTCGATGGCCTGGCAGACTTCCTCCAGCCGCCTCCGGTGAGTGATGAACTCCTCGTCCGCGAAGTGGAAATCCGTGATGCCGTATCGGGACCGCAGGAACTCGATCTCCTTGGCGAGGCTGCCCACGGAGCGGAAGCGCTGCGACTTTGCCGCCTCCTCCTCGACCTTCCCGTGGATCTCCTTCAGGAGCGTCCGGTTGTTGAGCACCGAATTGATGCAGAAGTTGCATTTGAAGGGGCAGCCGCGGGACGTCATGAGGTGGAGGGAGCGCGGCCCGCGTCCGTTGTAGGACTTCGTGCTGATGTAGTCCACGTCGAACAGGTGATAGGCGGGATAGGGCAGCGCGTCGAGGTCATCGGGCGCCGCCGCACGGGCCTGCTTGATGATGTCCCCACCCCGGCGATAGACGAACCCCGGGAGATCCTCGCAGGCCCGGCGCTCTTCGATGGCCTTGAGAAGGGGCGGAAGCACGTTCTCCGCCTCGCCGTTCGAGACTATGTCGGCGCGGGTGTAGTTCAGGGCGATTTCGGGAATGTCACTGACGCCCACTCCACCCAGGATGACCTTGCAGTCCGGCTGCACCTTCTTGATCAGCTCCGTCACCTTCGCCATCCCCTTGACCTGCATGGCGAAGCCCCCCATGAAGCACGCCTGGAACTCCCGGCGGGCGAGGGTCTTCTCGAGCACGTCGTACGAGAGCCTGAGGTTGTGCATGTCGAGGACCGTGACTTCGTGGCCCTCGCGCTCGGCAACGGCGGTCGTGTAGCCCAGTCCCAGGGGCAGGTACACGATCTGCTTGTTGCCCGGGTAGGGTGGATGGACGGCGAGTATGTTCATAGCATGGTCATCGTCGGCAAAACTGATCAGACAATATCACAATCCGTTCCAGGGCTTAGCGAAATTCTCATCAGGCCGGTCTCGGCTTGGAACCCGCGGCCCTCCGGCGGATGGCCTCGCGGATGGAGCCGTAGATCCCGGCGGGCAGGAAGATGATGAAGACAATGAGCAGCAGGCCGTAGATGGTGTCAGCCATCCCGAGGAACCTGAGGCCGAAGGCGATGCGGAGAGCCTCGGCGAGCGCCGTCGTCAGCGCGGTGCCCACCAGCGGGCCCATCAACGAGTACATGCCGCCGAGCACCACGGCGAAGACGATCTTCAGCGACACGCCGATGCCCGAGAGCGTGTCAGGGTTGACGTAGGACATGTACTGGGCGTAGAGGACGCCGCCCAGCGCGGTGAGGCCTGCGGAGACCACCGTGATGCCGAGCTTGAAGCGGGTGACCCGGATCCCCACCGAGGCCGCCGCCGTCTCGTCTTCGCCGATAGCCTCGAGCGCCGGCCGCGCCATGCTCCGGTCCACGCGATCCCACACCGAGAGGCCGGCGAGGAAAAGCACCAGCGAGGCATAGTAGAACACGCGCTTGTCCGCGAACTGCAGCGTCCACAGTCCCGAGGCCGTGCCCGCGGTCTTGAGACTCGCGCCGAGCGAGCCCCCCGTCCAGTCGCGCTCGGCGACGATGAGGAGGCGGATGACCTCGCCCACGGCCAGCGTGACCAGGGCGAAGTAGTGACCGATGACGCGAAACCGGAAGCAGGGGATGCCGAGCACGACTGCGATCCCGACCGCCGCCGCCACCGCGAGCAGGGCGCCGATCCAGGGGGTGAGCGAGTAGAAGTTCCAGAGGAGGGTCGTGGTGTATGCCCCCACGCCGAGGAAGGCGCCGTGGCCGAGGGAGACGAGCCCGAAGCGCCCCATGAGGGACCACGCCTGGCCGATGAAGGACCAGATGAAGATCTGGATGGCCACGTGGAGCACGTACTGCTGCATGCCGCCCATGGGGAGGAAGGGGGCGACGAGGAGGAAGGCGAGGACGGCCAGCGCGAGAAGGCGGCCGCGCGTCATTCGCGCTTCGCGAGGATGCCGCCGGGGCGGACGAACATCATGACGATGAAGATGACGAAGGCGATCACGTACCCCATCTCGGTCGAAATGACCACCCCGCCGATGGCGATGATCTCGCTCATGATGAAGGACGCGATGAAGGCGCCCACCATGTTGCCCAGGCCGCCCAGCACGCAGATCATGAACGTGAGGGGTCCGAACTGCCCACCGAAGAAGGGATGGACGGAGTACTGGAAGATGAGCAGAGCCCCGGCCAGCCCGGCCATGAGGCCGCCCACGGCCGAGGTGACGAGATAGACGCGCTGGGGGCTGGCGCCCATCAAGGACATGGCCTCCCGGTCCTGGGACACCGCGCGGATGGCCGTGCCGATATAGGTGCGCGTGAGGAAGAAGTAGAGCGCGATCACGGCCAGGATCGAGATGGCGAACGGGATGATCCGCGTGGCGGGCAGGAAGATTCCGGCGATCTCATAGCTCGGCAGGCTCAAGCGCACGGTTCGGTGGTCGGTGGCCCACAGGAAGGTGGCGGCTGACTGGAGGAAGAAGAGGAGTCCTCCCGTGGCCAGGAGCTGGTTGATCGGCGCGCTGGTGAGGATGGGCGAGATGATGAGGAGGTGCACGGCGACGCCGAGCAGCGCCCCGAGCACGAGGGAGACGAGACCCGCCGCCCAGATGGGCCAGCCGAACGAGACGTTGAAGAAGTAGATGGCGTACATGCAGAGCATGACGAGGTCGACGTAGGCGATCCAGACGATGTCGAGCACTCCGAAGATCAGATTGAGGCCCAGCGCGAGCAGGGCGAGCACGCCGCCCAGCAAGATGCCGTTGATCGCCGCCTCGACGAGGAAGATCGGATCCATGGGCGGGGGCTAGACGCCCATGTACGCCTTGCGGACGAAGTCCTGCTCGGCGAGCTCGACGGCCCTGCCCTCCATCTTGATGCGGCCGACTTCCAGCAGGTACGCCCGGTCCACCAGCTTGAGCACCTGGCGCACGTTCTGCTCGACGACGAGAATGGTGTAGCCTTCCTCGCGCACCCGGCGGATCAGGTCGAAGACGCGGAGCACCATCACGGGGGCGAGGCCGAGGGAAGGCTCGTCCAGCAGGATGATCTTCGGGCGCGACATGAGGGCGCGGCCGAGGGCGAGCATCTGCTGCTCGCCGCCCGACATGCTGCCGGCGCGCTGCCCCTGGCGCTCGGCCAGCACGGGGAAGAGCGTGTAGACGCGCTCCAGGCTCTCGCGGTATCGGGCCCGGGCCGCGGGCACGAAGGCGCCCATCTTGAGGTTGTCCGCCACCGTGAGCCCGGGGAACAGGCGGCGTCCCTCGGGCACGTGCGCGATGCCATGGGCCACGATGTCGTGTGGCGGGTGACCCGCCAGCTCGGCGCCTTCGAAGGCGATGCGGCCCGAGCGCGGGGCGATCAGGCCCGAGATGACCCGGAGGAGAGTCGTCTTCCCCGCGCCGTTGGGTCCCACCACGGCCACGGCCTCGCCCTCCGCCACGCGCAGGCTGACGTCCCAGAGCGCGGTGAAATGACCGTATCCCGCGGTGACCTGACTCAGCTCCAGCATGTCAGGCGAGCACGATTTTCTCGCCGAGGTAGGCCTCGATCACCTGCGGATGCTCCGCGATCTCGAGCGGGGGCCCGTCCGCGATCTTCTCGCCGTGGTCCAGCACGACGATGCGGTCCACGACGCGCATCAGGGTCGCCATGATGTGCTCGACCCAGACGATCGTGATCCCGAGCTCGCGGCGGATGCGCTTGAGCATCTCCGCCGCGTCGTGCATCTCCGACGGGTCGAGACCGCCCAGGCTCTCGTCGGCCAGGAGGAGAGTGGGGCCGGTGGCGAGCGCACGCGCCAGCTCGAGCTTCTTGAGCCCGCCCGCGCCGAGCAGGGTGGTGCCGGACGCGGGGTCCGTGGGCAGCCCCACCAGCTCCAGCATCTCGCGTGCCCGCGCCCTGGCCTGGGCTTCGGTGTTCGGCTGGTTGCTTCCGTAGTGGGCGGCCACCGCCACGTTGTCGAGGATGGAGAGCTTGCGGAACGGACGAGGGATCTGGAACGTCCGGGCGACTCCCCGGTGGCAGATCCGGTCGGGGGTGAGTCCGCCGATCTCGTCTCCCCGGAAGCGGATGGAGCCAGCCGTCGGTGGCAGCGCGCCCGACACGCAATTGAACAGCGTGGTCTTGCCGGAGCCGTTGGGTCCGATGAGCCCGAGGATCTCGCCCTCGCGGACCTCGAAGGACACCTGGTCGAGCGCCGTGAATCCACCGAAGCGCTTGGTGACGCCGGTGACGGTCAGCACGAGGCGGGCAGCGTACGGGCCGGGGAGCGGCTGTCCATTCCCCGGCCCGCGCTGAGC